>Ga0209483_1000373_pt1 | contig 40182 bp, 31 predicted proteins | sample NGEPerA_FD_184508 | JGI IMG/M metagenome (GOLD analysis project Ga0209483, IMG submission 184508) | Arctic peat soil microbial communities from the Barrow Environmental Observatory site, Barrow, Alaska, USA - NGEE PermafrostL2-A... | ecosystem: Environmental > Terrestrial > Soil > Wetlands >...
CAGATGTATCTGCGCAACGAATACGCGACCATCGCGGAATACAACGCGCAGGCCGGCAGCGTCGCGGAAAAATATCATTTCCTCGTCATCGCGTCGTTTCCGGTGAACTTCAGCGAAACCGCCGCGCGCCGGCTGCGCAACATCGCCGCCAACGGCGCGCGGTGCGGCGTCTACACGCTCATTCATTGGGATCAACGGAGCGCGCTGCCGACGGAATTCGTGCCCGATGAACTCCGCCAAAACAGCGTGTGCCTCGTGCGCACGGACAACGGCTTTGAATTGTCCGACTGGCGTGCGCCGGGCGTGAAATTACTTTTTGACGCGCCGCCGCCGCCGGAATTTGCCACGGATTTCCTGCACCAAATCGGCGAGAGCAGCAAAAATTCCAATCGCGTCGAAGTGCCGTTTGAACAGGTCGCCCCGGCGGAAGTGGATATTTGGAAAGAGGAAACGACCGAGCTGCTGCGCGTGCCGATCGGCCGTTCCGGCGCAACGAAATTGCAATATCTCGAAATCGGCAGCGGCACGCGCCAGCACGCACTTGTCGCGGGCAAAACCGGTTCGGGCAAATCCACCTTGTTCCACGTCATCATCACCAACCTCGCGCTGCGGTGCAGCCCGGAGCAGGTGGAATTTTATCTCGTTGATTTCAAGAAGGGAGTTGAGTTCAAATGCTACGCGAGCCGCCGCCTGCCGCACGCCCGCGTCGTCGCCATTGAGAGCGACCGCGAATTTGGGTTGAGTGTGTTGCAGCGCGTGGACGAGGAATTGCGCCGGCGCGGCGATCTGTTCCGCAAAGTCGGCGCGCAGGATTTGGCGGGCTACAAACGCGCGGGCGGCACCGAAGCCGTGCCGCGCTCGCTGTTGATGATTGACGAGTTTCAGGAATTTTTCACGGAAGAAGACCGCGTTTCGCAGGGCGCGGCGGTGTTGCTGGACCGCATCGTCCGGCAGGGCCGCGCGTTTGGGATTCATGTCATCCTCGGTTCGCAAACGCTCGGTGGCGCTTACACGCTCGCGCGCGCGACCATCGGGCAAATGGTCATTCGCATCGCACTTCAATGCAATGAGGCCGATGCCTACCTCATCATGGATCAGGACAATCCCGCGCCGCGTTTGCTGTCGCGGCCGGGCGAAGGCATTTACAACGACGCGGCGGGCGCGATTGAAGGCAACTCGCCGTTTCAAGCGGTCTGGTTGTCGGATCGGACGCGCGATAATTTTCTGGCAAAAATCCGCGCACGCGCCGACGAAAATCCAAACCAATATCCCGGCCCGATTGTGTTTGAAGGCAACGCGCCGGCGGATGTCTGGGAAAATTTCCCGTTGCGCGCGGCGCTGCATAAAGTCGCGGTGCAAATTCCCGCGCAGGCCGGTGTCTGGCTGGGCGCGCCGAATTCCATCAAAGGGCCGACGGAGGCGATTTTCCGCCGGCAAAGCGGCGGCAATCTGCTCGTCGTCGGCCAGAGCGAGGAACGCACGGCAACGATTCTGTCCGTCGCGCTCGTTTCGCTCGCGGCGCAATTTCCAAAAGAGGCTGCGCGATTCGTGGTGCTTGACAGCACGCCGCCGGGATTTCCGCAGCGTGAATTTTTTCAGCGCGTCATTCAAGCGGTGCCGAACGAAGTCATTCAAGGCGGCAACAGCAATCTCGCGGAAGTGATGACCGCGCTGGCGGAGGAATTAAAACGGCGCGCGGAAAATGAATCGTCCGGGCCGGAAGTTTTTGTGCTGGTTCAAGGTTTGCAAAATTTCAAGAAGCTGCGGCAGGAGGATGAATTCAGTTTTTCGAGCAGCAGCAGCGACGCGCCGAATCCCGCCGCGATTTTGCTGAACCTCATCACCGAAGGCCCGGCGCGCGGCATCCATGTCATCGCCACCTGCGACACTTACAATAATGTGAGCCGTTGTCTCGGCCGGAAAACTTTGAGCGAATTTGAGATGCGCGTGGTTTTCCAGATGAGCGCGAGCGATTCGGCCAGCCTGATTGACTCGCCCGCCGCCGCCACGCTCGGCCTGCATCGCGCGCTTTATTACAACGACCGCGAAGGCAGCTTGGAAACTTTCCGGCCGTATGCGCAGCCCGGCGGCGACTGGGTGGAAGAAGTGACGAAGCAGTTGCAAGCCGCCGGTGCCGGCACGAACGGCGGAGCTTGATGCGCGCATGGGAAAAGCGCAGAGGTGCGGCTGGACTAAATTGGCGAACAGGTTTAATTTCAAACCATGACAACGACTGCGGAAGTCAATGAGTTCACCGGCAGGCTGGCTGAATTGGTCAAACAAGTTCAGGCCGGCAATGAAGTCCTGTTGACACAGGAACGCAAACCGGTGGCGAAAATCGTTTCAACTTCTGAAAAGGAAGGTGTCTCTGGCACGACCCTTCAAATTCATTCGCTCAAAGGCCATCACGTTTTGACGCCTGTGATTTCTCAATCCGAACTCGCGGATGAAATGTTTGATCGCCAATGACTGGGCTGGACTGCAACATTCTCGTTCAACTCGCCATGGCGGATCATCCGGCGAATGCGGCGACCGTGACCATCGTGCAAACCGAAGTTCAAAGCGGCAATCGTTTGGTTTTCCCGCCGTTGGTCATCAATGAATTTCTCCACGTCATCACGGACGCGCGGCGTTTCAGTCCGCCTTTGACGATGGTCGAGGCATTGGATTGGGTGGAAGATTTTCTCGCCAGCCCGGCGGTCGGTTTGATTGAGCCGACACCCGAAAGTCTGCGCCAGACCTTGCGCTGGCTGCGGCAATTTCAATTGGGACGCAAACGGGTTCTTGACACCCATCTGGCCGCCGTGCTGCACACCGTCGGCGTGCGCCGGCTGCTCACGTCCAATCCCGGAGACTTCGCCGTGTTTGGCGTTTTTGAAATCCTCGCGCCATGAACACCAGACTCGCCCGCCGCCGCCACGCTTGGCCTGCATCGCGCGCCTTTTTACAACGACCGCGAAGGCAGCCTGGAAACTTTCCGGCCGTATGCGCAGCCGGATGGCGACTGGGTGGAAGAAGTGACGAAGCAGTTGCAAGCCGCCAGTGCCGGCACGAACGGCGGAGCTTGATGCGCGCATGGGAAAAATGCGGAGACAAGAAAATAATTGCGAGCGGAGATTGCGGCCGGGACACAAACTGCTGGTCGCGTGCGGCTGGAAGGCGAATTCAAGCTGGCGCAAACCCGCCGCGAAAACTAACCTGACCCGCAAATCCCATGCACCTGGCCAAAAACATTAAAACCAAACTCGTGCTGTCCAGCCTGCTGCTGGCAGTGTTTATTCCATCCATCGCCCCGGCGGCGGAATCGCCTGATCCCTATGCCAACGAAACCACGGCGCAGCGCGACGCGCGGATGCAATGGTGGCGCGTGGCGCGATTTGGGATGTTCATCCATTGGGGCGTCTATTCCGTGCCGGCGGGAACTTACCATGGCCAGCGGATTCCCGGCATCGGCGAATGGATCATGTGCAACGGAAAAATTCCGATGGCCGAATACCAGAAGTTTGCCGCGCAATACAATCCCGTGAAATACAATCCCGACGACTGGGTGCGGCTCGCGAAGAAGGCCGGGATGAAATACATCGTCATCACGGCCAAGCACCATGACGGCTTTGCGAATTTTGCGACGCAGGCCAGCCCTTGGAACATTGTCCAGGCGACGCCTTACGGCAAGGACGTTTTGAAGCCGCTGGCCGCCGCGTGCCGCAAATACGGCCTGAAACTCGGTTTCTATTATTCGCAGGCGCAGGACTGGAACAACGGCGGCTCGGAGTGCAGCGGCAGTTGGGATCCCGCGCAAAAACACGACATGGATGATTACGTTGACAAGGTCGCCGTGCCGCAGTTGCGTGAGCTGCTGTCGAACTACGGTGAATTTCCCGCCGTGCTGTGGTGGGACACGCCGTGCGACATGAGCAAGGAAAACGCGGACAAATTGATCGCCGTCCTCAAGCTCAAGCCCGGCATCATTCACAACAACCGGCTCGGCGGCGGCTACAAGGGCGACACCGAGACGCCGGAGCAATATGTTCCCGCAACCGGTTTTCCGGGCCGCGACTGGGAGACGTGCATGACGATGAATGACACCTGGGGCTACAAAAGCTACGACAATAACTGGAAATCCACCGAGACGATTTTGCGCAACCTCGTGGACATCGCCAGCAAGGGCGGCAACTATCTGCTCAATGTCGGGCCGACGAGCGAAGGGTTGATTCCCGGACCGAGCATCGAGCGGCTCAAGGCCGTCGGCGCGTGGATGAAGGTGAACGGCGCGGCCATTTACGGCACCACCGCGAGTCCGTTCAAGCAGCTGCCGTGGGGCCGTTGCACCAAGAAGATTTCCGGAGACGAAACGACGCTTTATCTGCACGTCTTCAAGTGGCCGGCGGATGGAAAACTGATGGTGCCGGGATTGAAAAATGCCGCCGAGAAAGCTTATCTGCTAAAAAAATCCAACTGGCTCGGCTGGCATCACCGATTGCAAATTGTCAACGGTCCAGATGGGGTGACCATCAGCGTGCCCGCCAGCGCGCCGGACAAAATTTCTTCGACCGTGGTTTTGAAAATCAAAGGCCCGCCGGAAGTTGCCGCCACGACCCTCCTTCAAGAATCCGACGGCTCGGTGCGGTTGATGGCGAGCGAGGCGGACCTGCATGGCGGACTGCAATACGAGTCCGGCGGCGCCAAGGACAACATTGGTTATTGGACCAACCCGGAGGACACCGCGAGCTGGACTTTCAAGGTGGACCGTCCCGGCAAATTCAAGCTGACGGCGGAAATTGCGGCGGAGGCGTCGGGGAAATTTGAAGTCGTCGTCGGCGAACAAAAAGTTCAAGGCACCGCGCCGGCCACGACGGATTACACGAAATTCAAGCGCACGAACCTGAACGGCACGCTGGACCTCGCCGCTGGCAGCGTGACGCTCACAGTGAAGCCCGTTGCCGACGGCTGGCAGCCAATGAATCTGCGCAGCTTGCAGCTGGCACCGTCGGAACAGTGATTGCCCCGAATTGCTGGATCGCTGTTTTCCGACGGCTGACCTTGGACCTGGCATCCTGGCGGGAATTTTTTTCAGGATTTTCGGGTGGTTGGCGGAATTATCCGCCAACCGGTTTTGTCATTCGTCTGCAATGCTGATCTCAATCGGCGACTGCACGCCTTGCGCAAATTCAGCGATGTATTTTTTCCACGCGTCCGCCGTGGTGATATGTCCCGCCCGGTCCCATGCAAATCCCGCCCAGTAGGCGATGGAATTGTCCGGCGGCGTTTTTAGGAGCAGGAGATTGTTCGATTTGTCTTCGGCCTGTTTCAGGAATATTTTTGGATCCACGATGACCGCGACGCCTTGCATCCCAAGATTTTTTTCCATCGGCTCCCAAATGACGAACGAATCATTCGTCGGGTCGAACTCCTTTTGCTCGCCTTTGACTTTTTTCAATCCAATCGCCGGCGTCAGCGCCGGGTTGTTTTCCGGTTTGAACGTGACTTGGTAATGATCCAACTGGCTGCCGGCATCGAGCGTGATGCGCATGGTTTCGGCAACCTTCACTCCGTTCACGTCGAATGGCTCATAATCCAGTTCAAACAGCACGCGAATCGGCCCGTCCGCCAGCGTGCGCGAGTTCACGAAATTTTTTGAGGTCCAAAGTTTGTTGTCCGCCCAAAGCCCGTTCCCGCCGTCGCCCCGCGTCGCCCCGGCGGAATAATCGTCGCCGCCATTGCTGTTCATGTGATGGTAATACGCGTCGCCCATCATATACCATTCGTTGATGATAAGCGCCGGGTTCAACTTCGACCAGATGTCAATCGCGCTGCTCGTCAGCGGTTCGCCCTGCCACGTCTCCAGCGCCTTGCCATAGGTGCGATGCGCGATGAGATCATTTTCCCACGCGTAGTCGTCAAACCGCTCGCGCACAAAACGGCCATAGACCTTGTAATCGCCCGGCTTGAATGCCTGCTTCGCGCCCGCCGTCACGGCAAATATTTTCGTTTCACCGGGGGCGAAGTCGGATTGAAAAATCACTTCGTCCGGCTTGTGATAAGCGTCAAAGTCCGTGTCCACGGCCTGGCACAGCAGTTCTTTGCCGGACGAATCCTTGACGTGGATTTTCTCCAGATCATTTTCACCGAGCGGCGCGAGTTGCGGCGCGGACAGTTCAATCGTCTGGCTGGTGCGGGCGATTTGCAGTTTATTCACGGCCTTGACCGTCAACTGGCTGGCGGCATTGGCCATCAGCAGCGGAAACAGCGCCGTCAAAACCGCCGCCTGGATTTTCGTGATTTTTTTCATGGGAATTTTTTAGACGGTGATCAATGGAAGATGGTTACTCCTTCATCCTGCAATCGCCATTGAACATTCGTTTGAGACGGCTGCGGCTGCGTGAGGCAGTGCAGCGATCCGAAACCCCAGACCAAATCCACCGCGTGAATGCCGCCGACCGGGCGATCCTTGAACAGCCCGCTCAAAATGCCAAGGGCGACGCGGTCGTTCGGATCGTTGAAAGTCGGAACGATGACGGCGGCGTTGCAAATGTAAAAATTCGCGTAGCTCGCGGGCAGCCGCACGCCGTCAAAATAAAGCGGCGCGGGCATCGGCAACTCCACGACTTCGGGCCTGCCTCCATCTTCGAGCCGTAAATCTTTGATGCGCTCCCAATTTTCCGCGAGCGGTTTGTAATTTTCATCGCGCGGATTCTTTTCGCGCACCAGCACGAGCGTCTTGGCGTTGACGAAACGGCAGATGTCGTCAATGTGGCCGTGGGTGTCATCGCCTTTCGGCCCTTTCGCCAGCCAGAAAATATTTTTGACGCCGAGATAATTTTTCAGCGTCATCTCGATTTCCTTTTTGCCGAGGCCCGGATTGCGCACCTGGATTTTCGGGTGCAAATAACATTCCTCGGTGGAGATCAACGTGCCGCGTCCATTCAATTCAATGCCGCCGCCTTCGATGACGAACGGTTTGCCGGCGCATTCGGCGTGGAAAAGTTTCTTGCGCAGCAGTCGCGCGGCAGTTTCGGGAACCTTTGTGTCCTTGCGCCAGTTGTCATATTTTGCCCAGCCGTTGAAATGAAAATGGACGATGGCCGTTTCCGACTTTGGACTTTGGACTTTGGACTTTGGACTTTTTTTAACAAAAATCGGCCCGGTGTCGCGCGTCCAGCCGCGATTTGTCGGGTGCATGACAAATTTTATTTTCCGCAAATCCACGCCGACTTTTTTGAAAACGTGGCGTGCAAAGTTTTCATCCAATTTATTTCGGACGAGCAGAAAGATTTTTTCGTCCGCTGAAATTTTCCGCACCATCTCGCCATAAACCCACGGGATGACCGCAAATTTGCCCGGCCAGTCGCCGAGGTTGTGCGGCCAGCTTAACCAGGTCGCTTCATGCTTTTCCCATTCGGCAGGCATGGAAAAGCCAAGTTCGACGGGCATGGCAGCAGGGTTCGTTTTTAAGGGCGACATGGCAAACGACCGAGGATAGCCGCGAAAAGGTGCAAAAGGAAAAGATTTTTCCGATCCCGAAACAACGCGCGGCGGCCCGGCGGTCAACGCAACAACTGGCTGGCTTTGGCGCCTCCCGCCCGGTTTTTGGTGCGACGGAAAATAATCGTCAAAATTTGAAAATAGTTGGTGATTTTTTTTGCGAATGGACGATATTAAATGCACACACGCTGATTGATCGCAAACGACTCATTTGTATGCAAACGAATTTCCATGACGTCAGAGGTGCGGTGGCCGTGAAATGGACGATGGGCTGGGTGATGTTGGTTCTCCTGGCAATGCGTCTGGCCGCCGCAGAAACTTCTCCCGCAAAACCAACTCTCATTGCATTGTCCGCCGGCGTCACCGGCGCGGAAATCCAGTCGGCATTGGATGCGCTGCCGGCTGCCGGCGGCGAGGTGGTTTTACCCGCCGGTAAATTTGAAATTCACCAGCCAATCATATTAAGCCGCGACCATCTGTCCTTGAGCGGGGCGGGCGCGGCCACGATTTTGCATCTGGCGGACAATGCGAATTGTCCGGTGCTTATTTTGGGCGAGCCGGTCAACCATCCGCAGCGGACCGTGAAAGATTTGTGCGTGAGCGGTCTGTTCATTGACGGCAACCGGATTCGCCAGCCGCGCGAACTCTGGCGGCTGACCGGCGAAGGCTCGCAGATCCGCAACAACGGCGTCACCGTGCAGGACGTGAGCGATTCGTCGGTGGAAAATGTCACGACCGCGCGCTGCCGTTCCGGCGGACTGGTGACGACGCGCGACGTGCGGCGGCTGACGGTGCAGGGCTTGGATTCCTTTGACAACGAGTTCGACGGGCTGGCCTGTTATGAGACCAAGGACTGTCTTTTTGAAAATCTGAATTTGCATGACAATCCCGGCGCGGGCATTTCGCTGGATCTGGCGTTCAACCATAATGTCATTCGCAACGCAACTTTGACCGCAAATGATCTGGGCATCTTTATGCGCGCGAGTTGCGAGAACCAATTTCTCAACGTCGCCATCCGCCAAAGCCGTCATTACGGCGTGTTCATGGCGCACACCGAGCAACTGACCGCCAACGGCTGGAGTCCGGTGCCGAAAACTGAATGCGCCTACAACGCCTTCACCAATCTCATCGCCATGAACTGCGGCGGCGCGGCATTCCGCGTCAACAACACCACCTGCACGAACAACATCCTCATCCGCGCGCAATTTGCAGGCAACAGCAAGGGCGGCCTTTCACTCGCGCAGCCGAATCTGGTGACGATGCAGTAACCGGGTTTTTCGTCGCATCCCTCGTCCTCACAAAAGAACCCGCCAAAATTTGAAGTTAAGGACGAGTATGAAGATGAGAACGAGTCTTCAACTTCAGAATAATTCCTTGTAACGGCAAAAAAATTCCAGCAAAGTTGCGCGTCAATTTTTTTGCCATGCTCGAATTCAAAAATAAAATCCTGTTCGTTGGTTACGGCGCGGTGGCGCAATGCGCGCTGCCAATCCTCGTCAAGCACATCCAGACGCCGGCCAAAAATATCACGGTCATGGACTTCGAAGATCGCAAAGCGATGCTCGCGCCGTGGATCAAGCGCGGCGTCAATTTTGCGCACGCGCGCGTGACGCGCGAAAACATGGGCGCGCTGCTCGGCAAATATCTTTCCGCCGGCGATGTCTTGATTGATCTCGCGTGGAACATTGACGCGCTGGAAATTCTCGAATGGTGCCACGAACGCGGTGTGCTTTACATCAACACATCCGTCGAGCTGTGGGATCCGTATGAACACTCGATCAACGCCGCGCCGCAAAAAATGACGCTGTATTGGCGGCACATGAATTTGCGCAAGATGATTTCCAAGTGGTCAACGCCTGGCACGACGGCGGTGATCGAGCACGGCGCGAATCCCGGTTTGATTTCGCATTTCACCAAGCAAGGTTTGATTGACATCGGTCGCCGTTCGATCAAGGACAAAAAAATCACGGGCAAAGCGGCGGAAGAAATTCAGCAATTAATTTCGGATCAGAAATTCAACATCCTCGCGCAAAAGCTCGGCGTAAAAGTAATTCATTGCAGCGAACGCGACACGCAAATTACCAACGTGCCGAAGCAAGTGGACGAATTCGTCAACACCTGGAGCGTGGAAGGTTTCCGCGAAGAAGGCACGACGACGGCGGAAATGGGCTGGGGCACGCACGAAAAAACGTTGCCGCCGAACGCCTGCGAACACAAGGAAGGCCCGCGCAACCAAATTTGCCTCGCGCAGATGGGCATCAACACCTGGGTCAAAACCTGGGTGCCGGATTATTGCATCAACGGCATGGTCGTGCGTCACGGCGAGGCGTTCACGATCTCCGACAAGCTCACCGTTTGGAAAAATGGCAACGCGGTTTATCGTCCGACCGTTCACTACGCGTATTGCCCGGCGGATGTCGCCATCGCGTCGCTCAACGAACTGCGCGGCTACAATTATCAATTGCAACCGCGCGCGAGAATTTTGAACGACGAAGTAGCGAGTGGTTCGGATATTCTCGGCGCGTTGCTGATGGGTCACGCTTACAATTCCTGGTGGATCGGCAGCGATTTGAGCATCGAAGAATCGCGCCGGCTCGTGCCACATCAAAATGCGACGACGATGCAAGTGGCGATTTCCGTCGTCGCCGCGACAATGTGGATGATTGAAAATCCGGCGCGCGGCATTTGCGTGCCGGACGAATTGCCGCACGAATATATTTTGAAAATTTCCATGCCGTATCTCGGCCAGTGGATTTCCAAGCCGTCGGACTGGACGCCGTTGAAAAATTATTCCAATCCGTTCAAGGACTACAACCAGCCGAATGTGGATTTGAAAGACCCGTGGCAGTTCAAAAATTTCCTCATCACCAACGCCGAGAAATAAACAGAGTTTGGCTTTACATTTTTCTGCGATATGCGGGCAACGATTGACCACGCGCGACATTTTCTTTAGTTTCATCGCATGGCAAAAAAATCCGCCACGAGACCAACCATTGCTTCTCAACGGTTGAAATCTTCCCCGCTGCTGGACACGCGAGTCATTTATTGCGGTGATAATCTAGAACAACTCAAGAAACTGCCCAACGCCTGCGTTGACTTGATTTACATTGATCCGCCGTTCAACTCGAATCGCAACTACGAAGTCTTCTGGCCCGAAACGAGCGAGCGGCGGCGTTTTGATGACCGTCACGAATCCACGAAGGCTTACATTGATTATATGAGGCCGCGTTGCGCGGAAATGTCCCGCGTCTTGAAAAAGACCGGCAGCTTTTATTATCACTGCGACTGGCACGCTTCGCATTATGTGAAGGTGATGCTTGACCAGATTTTTGGCGAAAATAATTTTAGAACGGAAATTATTTGGAAACGCACAAGCGCAAAAGGATTGGCATTTCGGTCTTATGCAAACAATCATGATGCAATTTTTTTCTACACTGGCAGCGACAATTACACTTTTAACCGCACATATCTTCCACATAATCCAGAGTATTTGGAAAAATTCTACACCCATATTGACGCGGAGACTGGCAGACGATACACGCTCGACAATTTGTTGAATCCCAACAAAGACAGGCCAAACCTTACTTATGAATTTCTCGGGGTTAAGCGAGTGTGGCGTTGGACAAAAGACCGGATGGAACAAGCATGGAAAGATGGATTGGTTGTCCAAGTAAAACCCGGCGCGGTTCCAAGACTCAAACGCTACTTGGACGACCAAGAAGGCATTCCGATTGACAGCGTGTGGACTGACATTCCCCCGATTCAATCTCAATCCAGCGAACGACTAGGCTATCCGACACAAAAGCCACTTGCGCTACTCGAACGCATTATTAAAACAAGCACCAACAAAAACGACATCGTGCTCGACGCCTTTTGCGGCTGTGGCACGGCGCTCGTTGCTGCGCACAAACTCAAACGCCAGTGGATCGGCATTGATATTTCGCCGACGGCCTGCCGCGTCATGGCAAAACGATTGCGCGACGTTTGCGGCGTTCCTGAAAATGAATCGCTTTGGAAAGCCGGACGCGGCTTCATCGTGCGCGACTTGCCGAAAACAGAAAAGGAATTGCGAAAATACCCACATTTTGAATTTGAAAACTGGGCAGTTGTCGCGCTCGGCGGCATTCCGAACAAAGTGCAAGTCGGCGACATGGGAATTGATGGCCGCATCTATCCGGTTTCATCCAGCGTTACACCGCGCAAAAAACAGGAAGGCGAACTGCCATTGAAAGAACGCTGGTATCCGATTCAAGTGAAGCAGACCGACAAAGTTGGCCGTCCCGACATTGATTCATTTGAGGCCATGATGATGCGCGAAGATTGCGACAAGGGATTTTTCGTCGGCTTTGATTTCTCCAGCGACGCGCTGACGGAAATCAGTAAATTTTTCAAACGCACCGGCAAAGTGATTCAAGCCCTGACCGTGCGCGAGATTTTGGAAGAGGAAATCGCGATGCAATTGGCTTGATTAAATTTCACGTCTGAAATTTCTTCACTTTGATTTTACAGCTGGCGACGTAAATTCTTGCGGACGGACGCCAAATCCATTTTCATTGGCAGCCGGAGCGGGAAAAACGTTACGGCTGTTTTATTTTTTATCAAAATGATTTCGCCCACCGCGCTGAAAAAACTGGCCGCCCAGCACGGCACGCCGCTGTTCGTCGTGGACCATGACGAGTTGCGCGCCAATTACGCCACCTTCAAGAAATACCTGCCGCGTGTGCAGGCTTACTACGCGGTCAAGGCCAATTCCGATCCGGCCATCGTCCGCACGCTTTACAAGGCTGGCGCGAGTTTTGATGTCGCTTCGATGCCGGAATTTCTCAACGTCTATGAAAACATCAAGCATTTGCCCGCGAAGGAACGGCAGCACTGGATTTGGGATAAAATTATTTACGCCAATCCCATCAAGCCCGTCGAGACCTTGCGCGAACTCAATCAATACAAGCCGCTCGTCACATTCGACAATTTTGAGGAAATCCGAAAAATCAAAGAACACTCGCCACAGGCCGGCCTTGTGCTACGCCTAAAAGTGCCGAACACCGGCGCGATGGTGGAGTTGTCCTCCAAGTTCGGCGCGTCGCCGGGCGAGGCGGTGGACATGATTCTCGAAGCCGACAAACTTGGTTTGACCGTCGAAGGCATTAGTTTTCACGTCGGCAGCCAGACAACGAATTTTGAAAATTACGTCCACGCCATCGCGCTCGCGTCGAATATTTTTCAGGAAGCAAAGGATCGCGGTTACGCAAAAATGAATCTGCTCGACATCGGCGGCGGATTTCCCGCGCCGTATGACGCGAGCGTCAAACCGTTTCGCGAACTCGCCAAAGTCATCAACGGTGAACTGGATCGTTTGTTTCCCAAATCTTCCGGCGTGCAAATTCTCGCCGAGCCGGGACGTTTTCTGTGCGCGACGGCGGGCACCGCCATTTCAAAAATCGTCGGCAAAGCCGTGCGCGACGGCAAACTTTGCTACTACATCAACGACGGTGTGTATCACACGTTTTCCGGCGTGATTTTTGACCACTGCCATTACCATCTGAGATCGTTCAAGAAAGGCGCGACGCAAATCTGTTCCATATTTGGTCCGACCTGTGACGCGCTGGACGTAGTTTCGATGGCGGAAAATCTGCCCGATCTTAAACTGGACGATTTGCTTTACAGCGAACAGATTGGCGCCTACAGCCACGCGTCCTCGACGTATTTCAACGGCTTTCCACCCGCCGCCGTGGTGCATGTGAACCAATGATCATGCGGTTTCGGCCAGTTTTACATTGGCAATCGCGGGGATGCTGCGTATCGTAACAGCGGTAATTTTATCGTCATGCCCAGGAAAAAGCCGACAAAACTCGCGGGCGGACCGGTTTCCCGGTTCATCCAGCATCATTACCGGCATTTCAACGCCGCGTCGCTCGTGGATGCCGCGCGTGGCTACGTCGCGCACCTCGACGGTGGCGGGCGCATGATGATCACGCTCGCAGGCGCGATGAGCACAGCCGAACTCGGCCTCTCGCTTGCGGAAATTATTCGTAAGGACAAAGTGCATTTGATTTGCTGCACCGGTGCGAATCTGGAGGAGGACGTTTTCAATCTCGTCGCGCATGATTATTACGAACGCGTGCCGGGCTATCGCTCGCTGACCGCCGAGGACGAACAGAAATTGCTTGAACGCCATATGAATCGCGTGACCGACACCTGCATTCCTGAAGGCGAAGCCATGCGCCGCATGGAAAAAGCCATGCTCGAAGTCTGGACCGACGCCGACAAAAAAGGCGAACGCTATTTCCCGCACGAATTTTTCTACAAGGTTTTGTTGAGCGGCAAATACGAAAAGTATTACCAGATTGATCCGAAAAATTCTTGGATGCTCGCCGCCGCCAAAAAGAATCTGCCCATCGTCGTGCCCGGCTGGGAAGACGCCACGCTCGGCAACATGTATGCCGCCGCCGTCATCCGTGGCGACGTGAAGAACGTCCACACCGTCCGCACCGGCATTGAATACATGACGTGGCTCGCCGAGTTTTACACGCGCACGACCAAGAAAAGCCCGCTCGGCATGTTTCAAATTGGCGGTGGCATCGCGGGCGATTTTCCGATTTGCGTGGTGCCGATGCTGCATCAGGATTTGCTGCGCACGAACGTCCCGCTTTGGGGATATTTCTGTCAGATCAGCGATTCGACCACCAGCTATGGCAGTTATTCCGGTGCGGTGCCGAACGAAAAAATCACGTGGGGCAAACTCGGCTTGAAGACGCCAAAATTCATCATCGAATCGGACGCAACGATTGTCGCGCCGCTGATTTTCGCGCATGTGCTCGGATGGTAGTTAAACAAAACTTGAAAAGTTCCGTTCGTGAATGCTAGAATTTATTTATGAGCAACGTTCAAGAAATCGAACAAGCCGTCGAACAACTGCCGCCGGAAGACTTTGCAGAATTGGCCTCGTGGATTGATCAACGGCGCGGCGCGCAGCCTTTGCGCGACCACAGTGCTTTTTTGAATAGCTATGCTCCTGAAGACGAAGGGCTTTACGATAATGTCGCGGCCCGGTGAAATCTGGCTGGCCGAAATTCTGTTCACGAGCGGTGCGTCATCCAAAATCCGTCCCATTCTGATTCTTTGGGTTGACGCCGGAGACGCAGTTGTCGCTGCGATAACTTCGGCAGGCCCGCGTTCGCAAACCGATGTTTCTCTTGCAGACTGGAAACCGGCGGGTTTGCGAGTGGCGTCCACCGTCCGGCTTTCACGGTTGGATTGTCTGGAACAAATTCTCTTGCGTCAAAAGCTTGGCATCCTGTCTTCTAACGACAGTCAAAGTGTCAAACGAATCTGGGCGAATCAAATTCGTTTGCAGTTCTGAAATTTTTAATTTTAAGAAAATGAAACCAAACGATTTTTCCGACGCGCGAGCTTTGGTAACGGGCGGCGCGGGCTTCATCGGCAGCGCGCTCGTCTGGGGTTTGAACCGGCGCAGGTGTGACAACATTGTCGTCTGCGATCTCCTTGGCACGAGCGAAAAATGGCGCAACCTCACGCCGCTGCGCTTCGCCGATTACGTTGAGGCCGCCGACCTGCTGCCGCGTTTGCAAAGCGGCGCGCTGGGAAAATTCGATCTGGTTCTGCACATGGGCGCGTGCTCGGCCACGACGGAAAAGGATGCAACCTATCTCGCCAAAAATAATTACGAATTTACCAAAGACCTCGCGCATTGGTCGCTGGAAAACAAAGTGCGTTTTGTTTACGCATCCTCGGCCGCGACTTACGGCGACGGTTCGGTCGGCATGGAAGATGACGAGTCAAAGCTCGACACGCTGCGTCCGCTGAACATGTATGGCTATTCGAAACAACTGTTCGATTTGCACGCCAAGCGGGCCGGTTTTCTAAACAGGATTTGCGGTCTGAAGTTTTTCAACGTTTTCGGCCCGAACGAAGATCACAAGGGCGACATGCGTTCGCTGGTCCACAAAAGTTTCGCGCAGGTGCAGGGAAAAGGCGTCATCCAGTTGTTTAAAAGCTATCGCAAGGAATACAAGGACGGCGAGCAGAAGCGCGATTTTCTTTATGTCAAGGATTGCGTGGCGATGACGCTGCACTTGGCCGCCACGCCGCGGGCGAACGGCCTGTTTAACATCGGCTCCGGCCAGGCGCGGACGTGGGTTGACCTGGCGAACGCGGTGTTTATCGCGCTTAAAAAAAAGCCCAGCATCAAGTTCATCGAGATGCCGGAGGTGATCCGCGACAAATACCAGTATTTCACCCAGGCGAACCTGATGCGGCTGCACGGCGCGGGTTACAATACGCCCGTCACCTCGCTCGAAAATGCCGTCGGGGATTACGTCCGCAAATATCTCGTGCCCGACAAGCGGCTGGATCCATCGGCCGCGTAACGTTCACCGCAACGTCACTTGCAGCCGGCGGCGTCTCATCGGCATTATCGAGCGCCGGTTTCCTTTTGAAAATCCGTGACGACGGTCTGCACGAACTGCGATAACACGAGCACTTTATGCGCATCGGCGACGAGCGTGTCGGGCAACTCGAACAGCGTGTCGGTCTTGCCGCTAGACGGGAGCCAAGGACATCTATGATCTTGGCGACACCGTTAACTTCAAGCTTTGCGATGGGTTGGCCGTCCCAATTTCAATTACATTCCGCCGTGATGATGCAGATTGAAGTTTTCCAGCGATAAAAAACTAAAAAAAGTGATTGACAGAAAAACGGCTTTGGATGATTATATCCGTAACAGATATATCCGTTAAAATGGCAAACCCAAAAACCGGCCCCAAAAGCCTGCTGCCGCTCACGCCGGCGGTGTTTCACGTGCTGCTCGCGCTGGCGGGGGGCGAACGCCATGGCTATGCCATCATGCAGGAAGTCGCCGCCGGCACCGACGGACAAATCAAAATGGGGCCGGGAACTTTATACGGCACGGTCAAGCGGCTCCTCGAAGCGCGGTTGATTGAGGAATCGGACGAGCGGCCCGATCCGCACTTGGACGACGACCGGCGGCGTTACTACCGGCTCACCGGCGTCGGCGAACAGGTGGTAAAAGCAGAGGCGCGGCGTTATGCGGAAATTGTGGAACTGGCGCGTGGGAAAAAACTGATCCGCAAACCAGCGTGACTGATGAAAACAAATTTCAACAACGCGCCGCTGGCAATTTCACAGAAGACTTACCGGTGGCTGTTGCGCGCCTATCCAAAGATGCATCGCGAGGAATATGGATCGGCGATGGCACAGCTTTTCCGCGATCAATGCCGCGACGCGTGGAACGAAGCGCAAGGCTGGGGCATTATGAAACTCTGGTTGCGGGTGCTGCCTGACCTGGTGAGCACCTCCATCCGCGAACGGCTCGCCGCTTTGAATGAAAGGAAAACTATGAATGACAAACTTACCAGCCTGACCCGTGACCGCACGACGCCGACCGCCATTTTTATTAACGTTTTTGTGGCGGTATTCCTGATCACGCTGATCGTCGCTACGGCGATAACCTTTATCCTGCCTGAGAGTTATGCCAGCACGGCGCGCATCAAGGTGGAATCAGATCCCATTGATGGCCCGGCACAAACGCCATCTTATGATCCGTATTTCATCCAGACGACCTTCGAAATAACCCAATCCCAACTGGTTCTCAATCCAGTCATAGACAAACTGAAATTGAACGTCGAATGGGGCAAAAAATATTTTGCCGGTCAAACACTGAAGACGAGCCAGACGCTGGAACTTCTCAAGCAGCGACTGCAACTCGCGCCGGTGCGCAATACCAAGCTCATCGCCATCACAGTCTATAGCGACGACAAAAACGAGGCGGCACAAATCGCCAATGCGATTGCCGAAGCTTATCGGGATTACCGTGTCCGGTTCCGAGCCGAATCGGCGGCAAAGGAAATTGATACCCTGCAGCAGCAATACAAATTTGAAGAAGAACAAATTCAACAAGTTCAATCCGATCTGGAATTTCTGCGCCAGCAATTAAAAATAGCGAGCGATGCGACCGCCAGTCGAGCACCACAAGAACAGCCTTATTGGGACAAGAAACATAATTTATCACAGTTGCTCAAACTACAGGAATTAATCTATTCAAAAATCGAGGCATTGAAACTAGATGCGCAACTTCCAAAGAATGCAGCAGTTCAAATCGTTGATCGAGCGGAACCTGGTCGTGCGCCGGTGAAGCCGAACAAGACGCTGAACATTTTTCTTGGCGTGGTGGCGGGCGGTTTTCTGGGGCTTTTGGCTGGCGGGACTTCCGCACTGGCCGCTTTCAAGTTTGGAAATCGCGGGCGTAAAAACGTCGCGTCGGCCTGAAACGAGTTTTTTAACCACGAAATACACCAAACACACGAAAGGGGAATGGTCTGAAATTTTTTCGTGTAGTTCGTGTGTTTCGTGGTTGAACTCTTCAGTTCAATCCTCCGCGAACAGATATTCCAGATCCATCGCGGTGAGGCTGCGGGCATTATGCGTATTCGTAAAGCGGCACCGAGTTGGCCGGCGGTGTCTGTTTCAAAAGTGATTCCAATTGCCGGATCGTTTCCGGCCGCAACAAAACGTCGCCACAAACGTGACAAATTTCGGCGGGCACATGATCAATCACGACCACGCGTCCGTTATGTCGGACGGTGTGCGTGATGGCGCGCGGTTCATATTCACCCGGACAATTTTCAATGCTGCATTTCATATCAGTGCTTTCGCTGGATTGAACTCAACCACTTTGGCGGTTTGGGTTCATAGACCGTAATGAGAATTAGCACCGGATTGTCCGTTGTGCAAACAATATGGACTGGTCGGCCGCCGGGTGTCGTCGCATTAAACAAGGCGCAAGCGCTTCGTTTGTGAGTGGGATAATTTTCAAGTAACTGACTTTGGGACAAGGCAGCCAGAACATCATCCAACAAGAAATTTTCCGCGACCATTTCCTGGTGGGCGTGCAGCGTGAAACGAATCTGGCCGGAACGAATTTGCCCGACAATGCGCGCCTTGATTTTCTTTGAATCCGATGGCGGACTGTCGCTCATGTTTTTTCAATCCTCCGCGAACAGGTATTCCAAATCCATCGCCGTGAGGCTGCGGGCGAAACCTTCTTCACCGAGCACGTCGGCAATCGTCTTGGCCTTGCTCTGCTGAAGTTCCCAGATTTTTTCTTCTACTGTGCCCGGCGCGATCAGGCGATAGGCGTTCACCGTCTGCGTCTGGCCGATGCGATGCGAGCGGTCAATCGCCTGCGCTTCCACCGCCGGATTCCACCACGGATCGTAAAGCACCACATAGCTGGCGTTTGTCAAATTCAATCCCGTTCCCGCCGCGCGCAAGCTCAACAGAAATACGCACGCGCCGGTTTCTTTTTGAAAATCAGTGACGACCTGCTGCCGGTCCTTCGTTTGACCGGTGAGCATGTGCGTGTGGATGTTGCGTGTGTGGCATTCCTTTTCGAGGATGTGCAGCATCTGGACAAACTGCGAAAACACGAGCACCTTTTGGCCGTCGGCCACCAGCGTGTCAAGCAGTTCAAAAAGCGTGTCGGTCTTGCCGCTGGCGGTGTCGCTGCCGACGAGCGACGGATGGCAGCACACCTGCCGCAACCGCGTGAGCGCGGCGAGGACGTGCATCTTGCTTTTGTTGAGGCCCTGCTGCGCCACGGCTTGCTCGATGGTTTCGCGGCTGCGGCGCAGTTCGGCGAGATACAATTTGCGCTGTTCGTCGCCGAGCGGACAATCGCGGCGTTCCTCGATGCGGTCGGGCAAATCTTTGGCGACGTGCTTTTTTAACCGGCGCAGCAGCAGCGGACGCAGCTTGGCGGAAAGCCGTTTGCGCGCGATGCGCTGGACGGACTCGCCGTTTTCGCCGTTGCCTTTCGGTTCGTAGGTTTCGAGAAAATGTTCCTGATTGCCGAGATAGCCGGGCTGGATGAAATCCACGATGCTCCACAAATCGAGCAGCCGGTTTTCCAGCGGCGTGCCGGTGAGCGCAATCTTGTTTTCGCACTTCAACTGCTTCACGGACTGCGTGACCTGCGCGCCGGGATTTTTGATGAACTGCGCCTCGTCCAGAATCACCGCGCGGAAGGCGAACTTGTGAAACTCCTCCAGATCGCGCCGGAGCAGGGCGTAATTCGTAACGATGATGTCGTGCTGCGGAATCTGCCGGCGCAAATTGTGCCGCGCCGCGCCGCTTTCGAGCACGAGAACTTTCATGCCGGGCGTGAAGCGTTCGGATTCGCGCCGCCAGTTGTGCAAGACGGACGCCGGGCAGATGACGAGCGACGGCTTGGGATTTTTCGTGTGGCGTTCCTTGAGCCACGCGAGCCAGGTCAGCGTCTGCAAGGTTTTGCCGAGGCCCATGTCGTCGGCCAGAATGCCGCCGAGTTTGACCTGCACGAGATGCGCGAGAAAATCGAATCCCTCTTTTTGATACGGACGCAAATCCGCCCGCAGCGTCCGGGGCAAATCCGCCGACGGCACGCCTTTGAAATCACGGACACGTTCGCGCAAGGCCATCGCTTCCGGTGAATCAACGAAGCGCTGCAAACCTTCCTCGTCGAGATGCGCGACGTGTTCCAGGCCGACTTTTTGCGGCACGGCGATGAGACCTTCCACGCCCATTTCCGCCATCGCCTCATGCGCGCCCTGCACGGCGTTGGTATCCAATTCCACCCAGCCGGAGTTCGGCAGTTTTACGAAACGGCTCGTCGCGGCGGCGAGTCGTTCGAGATCGGCCTTGGAAAGTTTCATGCCTTCCGCTTCCCATTCGGCGGAGACGGCCAGCCAGTCAATGCCGCTGCCTTTTACGACCAGACGCGGCTTGAGCGCGCGTGGCGTGAGGAACAAACGATGAAACGCCGCGTTGCCGAGAAACTCGGCCTCGGCCGGGCGCGTGGCCCACGCTTCGGCGAGCGAGCCGAGAAAATTTTCATTCGCGTCGCCAATCCACAGGCCCGGTTCCTGCATGAACCAGTCCAGCTTGCGCAGCCATTGCACGGTGGGATCGAGGCGCGGGTCATCGAGAATTTCCGGTTTAGTGGCACAGGCGTCTTGCCGGTGGGTTTCTGATGAGTGTTTTTCGAAACTCACAGGCGAGACACCTGTGCCACTACGCGCCCATTCATGGCCGTTCCAAAGCCAGGTGCTTTTGTCGCGCGCGCTTTTCGCAAGCAGGCGCAGGCGAACGGTGTCGTCGAGCAATTCAAAAACAAACTGCGGCGCCGCCGGATGCGCGACGCAAAGCTGTTCCCAGTCCACGCCGTGATTCGCCTGCGACTTGCGCAGATGCAGCAGCAGCCGGTGGCTCAACTTGCGCACCGGAATGGCCGGTTTTTGCGCGAGATATTTCAGCACGCCGGCGGGCGGCGCGTTGCGCAGCAGGAAAAATTCGTTGCCGACGAGCGCGACGGGCGACTGGCGGTTGAAAAACTTTGCATCCGCCACGGAATGGTTTTCGCCGCCGGGCAGCGTGATGCGATGCGTGAAGGAAAGTTCCTTGTCGCCGTTTTCCAGATGCGGCGCGAGCGCGACGATGTGGCCGTGGAAATGAATCGGCTTTCCGTTCGCGGCCGATTCAAGGTGGTCGGTGTTGCCCCAGCGCGCGAGCCATTGCAGCAGCTCGGCGTCGGAGAGAAGCTGGGTGGTTTCGTGGCTGGCGCGTTCCCGGTGTGTGTCGTAAGTCCACTGGATGAATTCCCAGTCCCACGGCGTGAACAACTCCTGCTCGTGCGCGGCGCGGACGACGAGATCCACGAGGTCGTGAAGTGAACGCGCTTTTTCGCCCGTGCGCGGACGGAGCAGGAGAAATTGCACGGCAAGGCGGAAGCGCGACGGCTCGGCCTCGTCCGGCTGCGGCTGGCAGACGACGCGCAACGTGGCGCGCGGCGTGTCGAGATGCAGCGGCGCGGGTGGTGACAGCCAGTTTTCCAGTTCCTTCACCAGCCGGATTTCCTGCTCGGCCTCCTCGGCGCGGGCGAAACGGTCGGGGCTGGCGTGCGGCAGCAGTTCCGGCGGCACGGAACGTTTGGCGCGCAGAAATAAAAACGCCAGTTCCTCCAGCCGCGTCTTGCCGGTGACGGCGAGCATTTTCGTCCACCAATCGGTCGCCGGAAAATCGCGGCGCGAGAGCGAGAGCTTCTCGAAATAATCCTCCAGCGCCAGCCATGCGCGCTGCGAGTCCGGGCAGGTGGCGAAAGTATTAAGGATGTCCTCGCGCCCGCTGACGGTGGTTTTGGAGTCGGACAGTTCGCGGCGCAGATCGGCAAAAGCGCCGTAAGTCTGCGACAAAACCTTGTGGTGCGCGTCGTATTTGCTCGCGCCGGTCCGCGGCACGCCGTTTCCATTTCTGACAGGAGTTCTAGGCATCGAAACAAAATTACTATGTTCTATCATTTCGACATAACGCGCGTTGCCGGTCAATCGGAAATGAAAAGTATTTTGGTTGAGCCGGTTTCGCGCGATTGACGCTGGCGTGCTTTCTGATAAATTACCCGGCCAATTATGAACCGCAATCCGCACGTCGCAGTTGTCGGCGCCACGGGTGCCGTCGGCATCGAAATGATTAAGACGCTGGAAAAAAGAAGTTTTCCGGTGGGCAAACTCATCTTGCTCGCGTCCGCCCGCTCGGCTGGCAAGAAATTAAAATTCAAGGGCCAGGACATCACGGTGACGGAACTGACGAAAGATTCTTTCGCCGGCATTGACATCGCGCTTTTCAGCGCGGGCGGCGGCATTTCAAAAGAATTCGCACCGATTGCGGCCAAGGCCGGCTGCGTGGTGGTGGACAATTCCAGCGCGTTCCGGCAGGACAATGCCGTGCCGCTCGTGATTCCCGAAATCAACGCCGCCGACGTGAAGTGGCACAAGGGAATCATCGCCAATCCGAACTGCACCACGGCCATCACGCTCATGGCGCTGTATCCGCTGCACCAGGCGTTCGGCGTCAAAAGAATTTTTGCTTCGAGCTATCAGGCCGTGAGCGGCGCGGGCGCAAAGGCGATTGAAGAATTGCAGCGGCAGGTCGGCGAAATTGTCTCCGGCCAGCCGGCAACGAAGGAAACTTTTCCGCACCAGATCGCGTTCAACGTGATTCCGCAGGTGGATTCATTTCTGCCGAACGGCTACACGAAGGAGGAAATGAAGATGGAAAACGAAGGCCGCAAAATCATGCACCACGAAAAATTTCGCGCGAGCGTGACGTGCGTGCGCGTGCCGGTGTATCGTTCGCACTCCATCGCCGTGAGCGCGGAGTTTGAAAAGCCCGTGACCGTGGCCGCCGCGCGTGCCGTCCTGAAAAAAGCACCCGGCCTGGACGTGGTGGACGAGCCGGAGAACAAAAAATATCCGATGCCGCTGTTCACCTCCGAGAAATACAACTGCGAAGTCGGCCGCCTGCGCCTCGACTGCGCGCTGGACAACGGCCTGTGCTTCTGGGTGAGCGGTGATCAACTGCTCAAAGGCGCGGCGCTCAACGCGGTGCAGATCGCGGAAGAGTTACTGAAATAAAATTGAACCGCCGAGGCGCAGAGACGCAGAGTTAAAAATTTCTTTTCTCCGCGCCTCGGCGTCTCTGCGGTGAAAATTTTCAGGGCGTTTTGAGCCGGTAGAAGCCGCTGCGGTTGGTGGGTGACAGCATGACTTGATTCTGCAAATTGGCGAGGTTCAAGACAGGCGGGTTCGTCACGTCCGCCCACGAAATCAGGTCGGCGCTATGTTGCAGGACGAAGTTTGTTGAAGGCACCGTCCACGCCAACGTGAGGTTGGTGAGCGAAGGTGTGAGGTTCAATTGTGGCGATGGCGTGGTTTGTGAGGTGTAAATCGGAGCGGGATTAAATGATTGATCTCCCACAGGTGCCGCTACCAGTATATCTCCATCTGCTGATGAAGCAACGGAAACCCAAGTATCCAGGGGCGCACTATTTGAAACCCAAGTCGCACCCGAATTTGTGGAACTGTAAATCGAGTAAATCGAGCCGGTGTGGCCGCCTTCGGCGACTACAACCAATTTAGTTCCGTCTGCGGAGGAGGCAATACTGGACCATTGCTCGGCCGGCACATTATTTGAGGTCCAATCCATTCCAAAATTTGTTGAAGTATAAACGCCCCCAAAACTAAGGCCGGGAACGAATGCAACGCCGCTGGCCGCCACTAATTTGCTTCCATCTGCCGATGAAGCAACAGTTTCCCAGCCGTTATTAGTAGGCGCGCCGGTCAGCGTCCAAGTAAGACCCGAATTTGTTGAGGCATAAATAAGTCCGCCTTGAGAGTTCAGTGTTGCGGAAACTAATTTAGTTCCATCCGCAGAAGAAGCAACGGATGCCCAATAATTGGCGGGTGCCATGGTCGGCGTCAAAGTAATGCCCGAATTCGTCGAGGTATAAATCAGCCCGGGGGAAGATTGTTTCCCATCCACGACCACTAATTTATTTCCGTCCGCCGACAAGGCCACGGATGCGAAGAAAGACACGCCGGGAACATTATTTGACAACCAAGTGAGTCCCGAATTGGTCGAAACCCAGATTACGCTGGAATTTATGCCAACAAATTTAGTTCCATCCGCAGAAGAGGCGATGGCAGACCATGAGCCGTATGCGGAGCCGATTTGAGGCTCGGTATTTGTGGTCCAAGTGCTGCCTGAATTGGTCGAAATGCAGTAGGTCCAAGACTGGCCTCCGGCGATCAAATTTCTTCCGTCCGCTGATGAGGCGACGGCTTGCCAATTCTTATTTGGCGCGCTGGCCTGCGTCCAAGTCTGGGCAAGCGCAAAGCCAGCCAACATCAGCACGGCCCCGACCGACAGAAAAGTTTTGACGGCTTTCATGGTTCGTTCGGGTTTTACTCAACCAGTTATCCAAACATTTTCCAAGACTTTTTTGTCCAAGGCTTGTCCGTTTCCGTCCAATGTTTTGAAAAAGCTGTCACACCGGAGGCGTGCCGGTGGCATCAGCCGGTTTGGCCTCGTCTTCCAATACGCGGGCGAAATAAAAGCAGCCGGCGGCAATGACGGCGGAAGCGGCGGCGATAAAGAAAGCCGGCGTGCGCGGCTGCTTCAGCGCCTGGGTCAGGTCTTCAATGAACTGGCCCGGTTTGCCATAAAGAATTCCCATCTGCCGTTCCTCGGCCCGGTTGAATCCCGCCATGGCGGGGTCATCCGAAAAATCCGGCGCCCGCGACCCCAGCCAATAAACCACGCCCGCGCCGGCGATGCCCAGCAGCAAGATGATGATGCCGGTTATCCGGAATCGCCGCGCCCGCCGCTGGGCGTTTGAAACCGGCCCGCTATTCTGGTCATTGGTCGTCATGGCTCTCGATGTTCTACGGCTCTCGACAATGAAACGCAAGCCCGCAACCGAAATGGCCTGATTTGGCGGCGGCGGCTCATAGACAAAACAATTACGCGCTGGACCGTTCCTTCAGTCTGGCCCCGCCCAATTGCCTTGAAATATGACGGGTGACGGTCGGCGCGGGACAAGATAGTTGCGCGAGGCCCATAAATCCATGTCCCACGCCATGCGACACGACTTCCCGTCCGCTGGCACGGATTTCGCTGGTATTCGGGCGGCGACAATTTATTTTTACATCATGTTTGCAGCAGCAATTCAAAAAACAACACCTTGGTGGCAGCATTTCGCGTTCAACTGGTTTGACGTGGCGCTGGTGTTCGTGCTGGCGTTCGGCTTCTGGCGCGGGCGCAAGCGCGGCCTGACCAAGGAACTGCTGCCGTCCCTGCAATGGCTCGCCATCCTGCTGGGCGCGGGCCTCGGCCATGTCTTCCTCGCCGACTGGCTCCAGCACATGGGCCTCGTCAAGCCGGTGTTCGGCAAAACGTTCAATGAACGCACGGCGGCGCTGATGACCAGTTATCTGGCCATCATGCTGGTGATCTTTATTGTTTTCACGCTGCTGAAGCGGAAGTTCAATCCCAAGCTGGAAGGCAGCAACCGGTTTGGCAGCAGCGAGTATTATCTGGGCATCATCGCGGGCCTGGTGCGTTACGCGTGCATGGTGCTGGTGGCGCTGGCGCTGTTGAACGCGCCGTTTTACACGCCGGCGGATATTGCGGCGGCGAAGGCTTACAACAACCGCTGGTATGGCGGCGGGTTGAACGGTTACAGCGGCGATTTCATCCCTAGCGTGGACGAGGTGCAGGTCAGCGTGTTCAAGCAGTCGCTCATCGGGCCGCTCATCAAGGACAACCTCTCCATGCTGCTCATCAACACCACTGCCGCCGGCGGCGGAAAACCGGCGGTCAAAACCCCGGTCATCAACATCCAGCACTGACCGCGCGGCACGAGCATGGCCGGTTTTCTTTCTCCCGCAACACGCGAACAAATCCGCGCCGCCAGCGACATCGTGGACGTGATCGGCTCGTATCTGCCGCTCAAGCGCGCGGGCGCGAACTTCACCGCGCTCTGCCCGTTCCACAAGGAAAAGACGCCGAGCTTCAACGTCAATCCGCACAAGCAAATTTTCCACTGCTTCGGCTGCCACAAGGGCGGCGACGTTTTCACCTTCGTCAAGGAATATGAGAACATCGGTTTCATGGACGCCGTGCGCCGGCTGGCCGAACGCGCGAAAATTCCTTTGGAATTTGAAAACACGCCCGGCGCGCAGGAATCGCGGCATCTCAAGGATCAACTGCTTGAAATCCACGACCAGCTTGCGACGCGCTGGCAAAACTGTCTCGCCAACGAAGCCGCCGGACAACTGGCGCGTGATTATCTCGTCCAGCGCGGCGTCTCGGCGGATGCAATAAAACTCTTCCGCATCGGTGCCGCGCCCGAAAGCTGGGACGACACGGTGAACTGGGCGCGCAGCAAAAAATTTGATCTGGACACCGTCGAGAAAGCCGGGCTGATCATCCGCAAAGGGAGCGCGCCCGTCCCGGGCGCAGCGGTTGACGCCCCGTCAACCGCAAACGCGAACGACGAGGCGTCGTTCGCAACGCACGAGGGCGCGCGTGCTCCCCTGGATCAAAAATTTGAAACCCGAAATTTCTACGACCGTTTTCGCGGGCGGCTGATGTTCCCGATTTGCGACGAACAGGGCCGCGTCGTCGGTTTCAGCGGCCGCGTTTTGGCCGGCGACGAGCAGACGGCGAAATATGTCAACTCGCCGGAGACGCCGATTTTCACCAAGAGCAAAATTTTCTTTGGCCTCGACAAATCCAAGCGCGCGATTCTCGACGCCGGTTTTGCCATCATCTGCGAAGGCCAGTTGGATTTGATCGCGTGTTTCATGAACGGCGTGCAGAACATCGTCGCGCCGCAGGGCACGGCCTTCACCGAGCAGCACGCGCGCATTTTGAAACGCTACGCGAACGAAGTCGTGCTGTGCTTCGATTCCGACAACGCCGGCCAGAACGCCATCGTCCGCTCGCTCGACCATTTGCTCGCGTCCGGCCTCGCCGTGCGCGTGGCCGTGGTGCCCGCGCCGCACGATCCGGACAGCTTCATCAAAGCCAATGGCGGCGCGGCTTTTAGTGAACTCATCAAAAACTCCGGGGGATTTTTCGATTATTATTTGAACCGTCTTTGCGCGACGAATGAAATCACCACTGACAAGGGCCGGCTGGCGATTTTGCGCGCGATGGCCGGGTCGGTTCACAAAACCGGCAATGGCGTTTTGATTGACACCTACGCGCAAAAAACCGCGCTGCGGCTGGGTGTTGCCGCCGAATCCGTCCGCGCCGAGTTCAAAAAAACTCCCGCGCCACCCGCCGCGCCGCGCGCGAGCGAGGAGGAATCTTTTGAAGACGCCGGACCGGCGGCGGAAACCGCACCGCCCTCGCCCATCGAATTTCATCTGCTGAAACTTTTATTGCTGCACGACGAACTCGTGCCGTGGGCGGCGCTGCATCTGAACGTGAACTGGATTGCGCATCCGCACGTCTGCCAGATGGTTGACCTGCGGCTCGCCGCGCAGGAACACGAGACGTGGCACAGCCTCGCGGAATTTCTTGACGGCTGCGAATCGGCGGAGCAGCGCAGCCTCATCACCGAGGCCGTCGCCGACGATCGTAAAATTCCCAATCCCGAAACGCAGCTGGCTGACGTGGCATTGAAATTGCGGAATCAATTTTTGGACCGGCAGATCGGCGCGCTGACGCAAAAAATCAGCCAGCCGGAAATCAGCGACGCGGAGAAAATGCAGTTGTTGCAGGAACAGCAGCAGTTGAAACAGCAAAAGCGTTTGCCGCTCGCGCCGCCCGCCGCATAGCGACAGCCGTTGCGATGGCCGGGCTGAAATGTTGCCCCAGCCGTCCGCGCTGTGCTAGATTCAAGCCATGAGCAACGTCGCTGAAATCGAGGCCGCGATTAAAAAGCTGCCCGCCCCGCAGGTGGATCAACTGGCACACTGGCTGGAAACATTTCGGCAGTGGCAGGCCGCCGCTCCGCCCGTGGAAAGCTGGCTCCAACGCGCACGCGGCGCGGCGCTCCCCGGCGTGAAGACAAAGGATGTGATGACCTTGACTCGCGGCGAGGAATGATTCTCATCGACACCAACGTTCTGCTCGACATCGCCACTGCGGATCCGACTTGGCTTCCGTGGCCGGAAAAGGAGTTTCGTGCGGCTGCCGCGCGAGGGCCGGTGGCCATCAATCCAATCATTTACGCCGAACTTGCGCCCGCCTTCACCACCGCCGCAGACTTGGACAAATGGCTTGACCCGGCGATTTTTCAACGGCAGCCGTTGCCTTATGCCGCTGGATGGCTCGCGGCGCAGGCATTCTTGAAATATCGCCAAAGCGGCGGAACCAAAACCTCGCCGTTGCCGGATTTTTACATCGGCGCGCACGCGGAAATCGAAGGGCATACGCTCGTCACGCGTGATGCCGCGCGCTATCGAACTTACTTTCCGAACGTCGCGCTGATTGCCCCGCCGTAATTCAGTCGCCTGAAGCGGCGATGGCAAGACGGCCCGCTCGTGCCATTGAATCATAATTTTTTCGTGTGCTCCGTGTGTTTCGTGGTTTAATTTTTCCGTGTTCAATCCACCATGAAACTCCTTTTTTCCGAAGCGCAATCCGACTACCGCCGCTACCTGTTTCCGTATGTGATCTGGGCCGTGCCGGAGCCGGGCGAAGCGCCGGCGGATTTGTTCAATGCCGGATTCCTGCCGTCGGCACGCGGGCTGGATCAATTTTATCTGTGCCGCAACGTGCGCGTGGACTTGGCGAAATTTCAGCCGTCGTCGGAGAACCGCCGCATCCTGCGCAAAGGCGAAGGCATCGCCATGAAACTCGTGCCGCGCGCGGAGTTTGACCTGACGCCCGCCGCCGGGAGTTTTACGGAAACTACGCCGCCGCGCGTTATGGCCAGGGCGTCATGCCGCCGGAACGGCTGGAGCTGACGTTCAATTCGCCGGTGGCCACGCACCTGCTGGTGTTCGCCGACGCGCAATCCGGCGCGGAACTCGGCGTGGTGGTGCTCTATCTGGAAGCGCCGCGCCTGGCGTTTTACCGCTTCTCCTTTTACGACCTGGACCATTTCAACCGCAGCCTGGGCCTGTTCATGATGACCTCGGCGGCGGTTTATTTTGCGCGGGAAAATTTCACGCATCTTTACCTCGGCACCTGTTATTCCGAACGCGCGCTTTACAAGACGCAGTTCGCGGGCGTGGAATTTTTCAACGGCTTCCGCTGGTCGGACAAGCTCGAAGAATTGAAATTTCTTTTGCGGCGCGAAAAAGAAAATCGCGGCAGTCATCTGCTGGAAAGCGACGGCTACCGGGAATTGTTTTACGAAGGCAAGCTGGAGAATATGACCGAAGCCGGCAGTTTCGAGATCAGGCTTTCCGCTCGTTGATCTCCGTTGCGAGCATCGGCTGCGCGCAGGTTGCGGCCTCGTAGCGTTGCGCCATCCACCACCCGGCCAGCGCCACCACCACGCCCGCCAGCAAGTCCACAAAGTAATGAAAGCGCAAATACAGCGTGGAAAACCACAGCAACAGGCACGGCAGCAGCGCCCACCAAAACCGCCGCCGGCAATGCCGCCAGTCAAACAACAGCAGATACAACGTCGCCGCCAGATGCACGCTGGGAAACACATCCACGGAATTGCTCACGCCATTCACCGTTTTGAGCGTCCAATCCAGCACCCAGCCCTTGAGCGGCGTGGCAAACGTCATCCAGCGATGCGGGCCGCCGGCGGGCAGCACCGTGTAGCCCATGAACGCCAGCCCATACATCGTGAACAAACCCACGATGCACTTGCGAAACAGCCGCAAATCCCGCAGGCAATAACGGCCCGGCCCCGCGATCAGGTAAAAAAAGAAAAACAAATAGCCCGCCATCGCCAGGTCTTCGAGCCACGGTCGCAGCCACGGTTCCCAGGCCACGGATGGTGTTTCCCCCAGCAACGCGCGATCCCAGCCGAGCAGCAGCCGGTCCACTTTCGGATTGCCCAGCAACGGCACCGCCATGCCCATGGCATAAAATGCGACGCCCATCGCCGCCGGATAAAACAGCAGCCGCACCCGCCAGCGGCCCGGCGTCAGGTTCCGTTCCGCCCAGAAAAAAATGCCAATCCCGGCCAGCCAGCAGCCCAGGAATAAATATGACCATGCCAGCGCCGCGCCACCATGAACCATCAACCGCAGGCCGGTCAGAAAAAGAAAAGTGCCGAACACCCATTCATGCGGCAAAACCGCGCGCAGTTTGTTTCGCCAGGTGATGGCGGGATTCGCAGTTGCATCCGGCTTGCCGGTTCCAGCGGCGAAGAATGGCGCGGCGGCGGCGGCCGATTGATTGCCACCGGATTCCGCAGCCACTTCCGGACTTTGCCAGAGCTGCGGCCGCAATTCTTCTGGTTCCACATTATTCATCATCGCGCTCCTGCCGGGACTTGCCGGGTTTAACAACGAAAGCACGGCTTCCGCCGTTTTCCTTTTGGACGCAGGTATGCAATTCATCCTCGTCCAAAAAACTGTGTTATCGTTTCCGCCCGGCATATTTGCATCATGTCTTGTCTTTTTCAAATAAAACCCGGATGTGATTTCAAAATTCCACCGACGGGCGGAGACCGCGAAAGAAGCCGCCGCGCGCTTTTCAACTTTGAACCGGTGCGCTGAATTGCTACGTTGCGGTCATGGCCAGAAAGTCGGACGACGCCCCCCATTCCAAGAATGGCATCAATGATGTCATCGGCATCGCGCTGCTCGTGGTGGCGCTGCTGGTGCTGGTGTCGCAACTGTCGTTTGACCGCTTTGACATCTCGTTTTACAAAGAGCCGCACAACAAACCGGTTCACAACTGGATCGGGCCGTTCGGCGCGTATCTCGGCTGGTTTTCGTTTCTGCCGTTCGGGCTGGCGGCTTATCTGCTGCCGTGGATTTTCGCCGTGTTCGGCGTCGCGTTTCTCCTGAATTTTCCCGGTCATCTGCGCGAACGCTGGCGCTGGTCGGCGTTGTGGACGGGGCTGTTGCTGGTTTCAGTGACGGGGCTGCTTTACATTTTTAGCGGCGCGGGCTGGTTCGGAAAAATCCACGAGAACATCGGCGCTCCAAACGCCGGCGGCTGGCTTGGCTACCTGACTTTCGGCCAGACGCAGAAATATAATTTCGGTTTTTCGCTGCTCGGCGGCCTCGGCGCGACGATTGTTTATGCGTCGCTCGGCCTGATCAGTTTGCTGTTCCTGACGAATTTTCATCTCGGCGGCTGGATTCGCGCGCTGCTGGATTCCGCGCCGGAAAATGAATTGAAATCCGCCGATGAACTCGCCCTGGAAAAACGGGCGCGCGAACTGGAAAGACAAAAAAGCAGGCTTGAAGAGGAAATGCAAAAAACCGGCAGCGGCCTCGGCGCGGATGGATTGCCGGTGCCGGAACCGACCGTGCGCGACTTGAGCGTGCCGCAGGCCAAAGGCCCGCGCGTCCGTAAAACGACTTTGCCGCCCGAACTGGCGAAGGAAATCGCGCCGGCGTCCGAACCCGTTGAAGTGGGCGAGGTCATTCCCGCGACGGAAGTCCGCGCGGCCACGACCGGCGAAATTCCCGATAAAAAACCAGACGAGAAACCCGGCGAAGAAAAATCCGAGCCAGCCGCCGAAAAAATCGAGCCGGAAAAAATTGAACCTGAAGAATCCGCCGGGCCGAAAGTTGAACCGGAAATAAAAATCACAGGCATCGCGCCGGCAAAGCCGAGGCCCAAAAAACCGAAGCCGATGACCGTGGCGAGCGTGCCGATGATCGGCAATTACCGGCTGCCTTCGATGGATTTTCTCCAGCACGCGGACATGACGGCCAAGCCGACCGAGTCGAAGGAAGAACTCATGGCCAACGCGCGGCTCATGCAGCAGACGCTCGCGCAGTTCGACATCGAAGTTTCCCTCGGCGACATCACCAAAGGCCCGACGATCACGCGCTACGAACTGCATCCCGCGCCGGGCGTGAAGCTGGAAAAAATCACCGCGCTCTCCAACAACATCGCCGCCGCGCTCAAGGCCGAACGCATCCACATCCTTGCGCCGGTTCCCGGAAAATCTTCCGTTGGCGTCGAAGTGCCGAACCTCATCAAGACGAAAGTCATCATGCGCGATTTGTTCGAGTCGGACGAATGGCGCAACACCAAGGCGCGCATTCCCATCGCGCTGGGCAAGGACGTTTATGGCCATCCGATTGTCGCGGACCTCGCGGAAATGCCGCACTGCCTCATTGCCGGCAGCACCGGTTCCGGCAAATCCGTCTGCATCAATTCCATTATCGCCTCGCTGCTCTACCGCTTCTCGCCGGATCAACTGCGCTTCGTGATGATTGACCCGAAAGTTGTCGAGTTGCAGCAATATAACGCGCTGCCGCACCTCGTCGTGCCGGTCGTCACCGATCCGAAAAAAGTTTTGCTCGCGCTGCGCTGGGTCGTCAACGAGATGGAAAAGCGCTACAAGATTTTTGCGCGCGTCGGCGTCCGCAACATCAAGTCCTTCAACGAACGTCCGAAAAACAAACCGTTGCCGGAACAGGAAATGGAACTGCCGCTCGCCGCCAAAAAGGAAAAAGTCGAGCCGGGCGCGGATGGTTTTGCCGTGGAAGTTGACGAAGAAATTATTGTTCCGCGCGAAGAAGACATTGTCATTCCAGAAAAACTTTCCTACATCGTCGTCATCATTGACGAGCTGGCGGACCTCATGCTCGTCGCACCCGCCGACGTGGAAATGGCCATCGCCCGCATTACGCAAATGGCGCGGGCGGCGGGAATTCATTGCATCGTCGCCACGCAGCGACCGAGCGTTGACGTCATCACCGGCGTCATCAAAGCGAACATCCCGGCGCGCATTGCGTTTCAGGTTGCCAGCCGCGTAGATTCGCGCACGATTTTGGATGCGATGGGCGCGGACAAATTGCTCGGCAAAGGCGACATGCTTTATCTGCCGCCCGGTTCCGGCAATTTGAAGCGCGCGCAAGGTGCGCTCATCACCGACAAGGAATTGGAGAACATCGTGAACTTCATCGCCCGGCAAGGCAAACCCACCTACGATCCGGAAATCCACAAGGAACTTTCCAGACCGGCGGTGAACACCGACATCGAAAGCGGCATTGACGAGGACGAAGCGCTCATTGAGCAGTGCATCGAAGTCATCCGCAGCGAACAGAAGGCGAGCGTCTCGTTGATGCAACGCCGGCTGCGCCTGGGCTACACCCGCGCCGCGCGCATCATGGACGAACTCGAAGGCCGCGGCATCGTCGGCCCCAGCAAAGGCGCCGAGCCGCGCGACATTTTGATAGACCTGGACGGCGGCGGCGCTGACGGCGGCGATCAAAGCGCGGTGTAAACGGCAAAAAACTTTTAAAACCAAGTAATCAAGGCATCTGACCAATGGCCAAGAATTTTTCCAGCCTCCAAAAACTGCTCCTCAAGAGCAAGACCGAGGAAGAGGTCAAGCACGCCTACGCCAAACATTTTTCCCTGGATTATGATACGGAATTCCGCCACGACCTCTACTCGCCGGAAATTTTCTTTGAGTTCAAGTTCCAGCGCAGCCTCGAAAAGCGGCAGGCCCGCGCCGGTGTGCTGGCGCAGGTGATATATTACGTCCGCCGCCTGCGGCTCGGCCATGCAGACAAGGTTGTGCCGCCGGTCATTTGCGTGGCGAACGCGGATCAGGCGTTCTTCACCAATACTTCGGCGTGGAAACGGTTTTACGGCAACGGGAAAAAATACGATTGGGAGCTGGCACCCAGCCAGCCGGATGAGAATCTCGTGGCGGACATCGTCGCCGCGCCGGAAACGGAGGCCATCAAGGTTTTTGAAATCCTCGACGAGGCGGAATATGAAATGTTTTCGCAACGATTGGAGCAGCATCGCGCCAAGCAGGCCGAGTTTGATTTCCGCGTCAAGAAGCTCATCACCGAGGACAACTTCGAGGAGGTTTTTGACTATTGGAACAAGTGTTTTGGCGAGGCGGTTCGCAATGGCACCAAGCCGTCGCGGTATTTCCTCTGTGACATCCAGCAGGGCCGCTCGGAATACAACCGCGCCGAAAACAAGGTCTCGTTTCTCATCGGCCCGGACGAACGGCGCACGAAGAAAATTCTCCCGAAGAAATACGAATGGTTCTGGTCGAACTACGAAAAAGTCACCGATGCCGACACCAGCCGCAACATTCTCGCGAAGGTTGACCGGCTCACCGACGAGCCAATCCGGCGTTTCACCGGTGAATTCTTCACGCCCGTCCCGTTTGCCCGCAGGGCGCACGATTATCTGGCGCGCGTCATCGGACCGAAGTGGTGGACGAAGGGTTATCGTCTTTGGGACATGGCGGCAGGCACGGGCAACCTCGAATGGTTCCTGCCCGCCGATGCTTACCAGAGCATTTACCTCTCGACGCTGCACCATGAGGACGTGCAGCACTGCAAGCGGGTTTTTCCCGGCGCGACGGTCTTTCAATACGACTATCTCAATGACGATGTTGACTGCCTGTTTGACGACCAGTCTTTGTTTGACCGTGAGAACAAGAAGCCGGAGAATCTCGTCCGCGACCTCTACAATCCAAGCCTCAAGTGGATCATCTTCATCAACCCGCCGTTTGCCACGTCCCAAAAGGCCGGCTATTCCGGTGCCAGCAAGAAGAGCGTGAGCGACACGAAAATCCGTCCGCTCATGCACGCGCAAGATCTCGGTGAAGTTTCACGCGAACTGTTCGCCCAGTTCCTGTTCCGCATCCGCAGGGAATTTGCTGGCAAGGAGGCGCACCTCGGCCTGTTCTCCACGTTGAAATACGTCAATGCCAACAACGACCAGAAATTCCGCGATAAAGTTTTCCAGTTCGGCTTCAAGGACGGCTTCATCTTCTCCTCGGCGAACTTTTCCGGCACACAGGCGGCCAATCCTTTCCCGGTCGGCTTTCTCATCTGGGATTTGGCGCAGCGGAAAAAATTGGAAGACCAGAAGATTGAAGTCACGGTGCTGGACGATGACACGAGCAAGATTGGCCGGAAGCTCATCGCCTCCGAGCACCGCGACCGGTTCTTGAGCAAGTGGATTGACCGGCCGGATGCCACCGAGATTTTCCCGCCGCTTGGCAGCGCGATTTCCGTAAAAGGCGGCAACGGCGATGTGCGCGACCGCATTGCGCCGGGCTTCCTCGCCTCGCTCATGTGCAAGGGCAACGACGTGCAAAACTATAACAATGTCGCCCTGCTGTCCGGCCCGTATGTAAGCGCGGGCGCATTGTCCATCACGCCGGACAACTTCGACAGGGCGATGATCGTCCATGCCGTGCGAAAAAACGTCAGGAAGACATGGATAAACGACCGCGACCAGTTCTTGATTCCCGAAGCCAAACCGGGCATCGGCTTCATCCGCCAATGCACCGTCTGGAATCTTTTTACGGATTCCAACCAGACGGCTTCACTTCGAAATGTGAGCTACCAAGGCGACACTTATCAAATCGTGAATCACTTTTTCCCGTTCAAAACCGCCGTCGTGAAAAAATGGGACATCTCGGACTCGGACATCACCCGCGCGCTCAAACAGGATGACGCCGACCGCTTCATGGCCAACTGGCTGGCGGCGCAAAAACTGGATTCGGCGTGTGAGGCGCTTCTGGCTGTCGCCCGCGAAATCTACCAGTCGTTTTACAAAAACTTCAAAGACCTGCCAACCGCCACACACAAGGTCGAACATTGGGACGCCGGTTGGTGGCAAATCAAGCGGTGTTTGACGGAAGCCGGCTTGGAAAAAGAACGCTTCACCCAGGTTGAGGAAATGAAAAAACCCATCGGCACGGCGATTGCCGACGAGGCAGCACGGCTTGGCATCATCCAGCCGGTTTGAATCCCAATAACAGGACAATCGGGCGCGTCATTCCGAGCGCGCCGCCCACAACCGCGTCAGCATCAGCGGCATGATTTTTCGCGCGCGCCGGAAGTGCTTGCATGGCGTTCCATCCTCGTCCGTCAGAGCGTTGAGGGATCCGGAAAATTCCCGGTTCACGCGCGTGCCGGCTCCTGCGGCGGGGCGTTCTGGAACAGCAGAAGGTAAAGAATTGGCAGGATGCCGGCCGTGTTGAAGATGGCGAGCCAGATAAACCAGGCAAGCTGGTTCTGCCGCGCGCTTTTCCACATGGCAATGACCTTCCAGACGCCATCCCAGATCGCCAGGAGGACGATGGCCGCAATGAACAAGGCAATCAGCGGATTTTTCATAGGTGTGAGTTGGTTGTTTTTGTTTTGATCAGATCATTTGATAAAATGACCGGCTAGGTTTCACCCGTCCGGCAGGATGGATTTGCAAATTTCCACAAACTTGTCCGGGTCGTCCGGTATAAAACCAATTCGTTTGAACAGCCCCGATTTCTTTTTGAGCGAAACGTGGCGGCAGAAATTGCAGTTGTCCAGCTTCACGCCCCAAATAATGCCTGGCGGGTTGATTTCAACCGCCTGAATTTCGTCTGCCGGCACAACGAACGTGCGGAAAAGAAACCAGGATTGCAGTTCGAGCCGGTCGCGGCAGATGCGATATTGCTGCCACAAACTTTTGGCGGTGCGTTTCGACGCGTAGAGCGGAATGGGATTCATCATGGCTGTCGGCTTTATTTGATGAAATAACCGGCGGATTTCCATGCGCCATCTTTTCCCAAAACGAACGTGACTGTTTCCAACGCGGATTTTTGGTTCGCGAACGCGGTCGTGAATTGCAGCACGACATATTGGCCGTCCGCTGCGCCGGGCAATTTCGTTGCTGTCTCCGCCGATTTCAATTCGCGCGACTGCATGGCTCCCAGCGGCTGGCGAAACCTTTTCATGGAATTTTCCCAATCCACCACGCTTACGCCCGTCTGAAAAATTGCCGGCGCGTTCGTCCAGCTCGCTGCATAATTTCCACGGTCAATCGTGGCGAGCCATTGTTTCGCCGCCGCTACCGGTGCTGCAGTCTTATCCGCTGCCGCCGCCGGATTTCCATTTTTGATTTTTTCACGCGCGTCCGCCACCGCCGATTTCAATCGCGGATCATCCAGCAACGCCGTGGCTTCGCTGCAGATTTTTTCCGCGTCCGCCTGCCGGTCCGCGCCCACAAGAATCTCGATCAGCTCGCACGTCTGATTGACAAAATTTTTGTCCGCAAATTTTGGCGGCGCGGTCACCGGCATATTCGCAAAAATGGAATTAGTTTTCGCCAGCGCCTGAAAACGCGCGGCTTGCTGTTGGCGTTGTGTCGCCAGCCCGTCTTCCCATTTTTTCATGCGCTGCCAGGAATCGCGGATCATGTCAAAGCGCGCTTGCGGGTCGCCAATATAATGAAGGCATTTTGCGTAATCACCTTGTTGCACCAGTTGATCCTGCACGAAATAATAACATTGCGTCGCCAGCGGCGGATCGTATTGTTCCAAATTTTTGAAAAGATCCAAGGTGGCCGGCCCGTCATTAAGCGACTGATTGATTCTGGAAATTTCCTGAAACAATTCGCCGTAGCCGCGCCCGGCGGAAAATTCGCGCACGTCATCATCGCGAATTTGCACCAACGCTTCCTTCGCCTTCGGATAGTGCCGGCCTAATTCTATCCAATCGGAAAGTGCGAAAGAAAGTCGGACGCCTTGCTGACCGGCATCGTCGCGCGAATGAATAAAATACCAGAGATAACGCTGTAAAGATTCTTCGTAATCGCCGGCCGCCATTTCAGCTTTTGCCGCCTCCAGAATTTTTTGGAAATCTGCTTTTTCACCCGGCGCAAGCAGCGGCGACCACGTTTCGGCAGCCGTGACTGAATTCGTTTTCTGAAAATTGTGCGCGGCAAGTTCATGCACATGATTTCGCGCTCTGACAAAATTGGGAATCGCAATGGCCGCCAACCCGCCAAAAATTGCCAGCATCAACGGAATCAACAACACGCCCGCCACGACGATGGCAAAGTTCCGCCAAAACCGATCTGGCTGCGCGACCAATTGCGAAGTCTGGTTTCGCGCCGTCAGTTTGGTCGCATTCGGATCGTGATGAATCCAGCGTGTGATTGTGCGTCCTTGCCCATCGGTGAACGCTTTGCATACGAGCAAAATCCAGTCAATCGTGGCCCAAATGCCAAATCCACCCAAGGTGAATAATTGCACAATCGCGGTGCCAATTTTTCCGACGTAAAACCGGTGCGCGCCGAATACGCCAAAAAAGAAAGCCAGTAAAAACGCCGGTAGAATTATCTTGTCGCTGGCATTTGTGACCATTGCGCCTGACAGCGGTGGCGGTGCGGTTGATCCCGCTGCTGCCGGCGCGACGGCGAATTCCGCCGGGGTGCCGGTGATCGTTTCCACCGCCGTTTTGACCTGGCTCGCGTGCTGATAACGCCGCGCCGGTTCCTTTTCCAGCGCGTGCAAAACCACTTCATCCAGCCGCACGTCCACGTGGACTTTCTGCGACGGCGGCGCGAATTTTCCCAGCGGCAGTTCGCCCGTGAGCATTTCGTAAAACACGACGCCCAGCGAATAAATGTCCGCGCGATGATCCACGGTCAGCGGTTTTTCGAGCTGTTCCGGCGCCATATAATGCGGCGTGCCCATCACGTCTCTCGCACCGGTCAGCGAAATATCCGTCGCTTCCAGGCCCGCGATTTTTGCGATGCCGAAGTCGGCGATCTTCACCCGGCCCTGCTTGTCCAGCAGGATGTTTTCCGGCTTGATGTCGCGGTGGACAATGCCGTGTTCGTGGGCAAATTGCAGCGCCTCGCAGATTTTCGGGACGATGTTAAGCGCCTCGGCGGGCGCAATTTTTCCGGTTTGCAGCAACTGCCGCAGCGTCAGGCCGTCCACGAACTCCATCAGCAGATAAAAGCGCCCCGACACCTCGCCGAAATCAAAAACGGTGACGATGTTCGGATGATTGAGGCGGGCTAGCGCGCGGGCTTCGCGCTCGAAACGCTCGGCAAACTGCAAGTCATTCTGCTTTTCCGGCGCCAGAATTTTCAGCGCCACGAGCCGGTCCAGTCGCGGCTGGCGCGCTTTATAAACCGCCCCCATGCCGCCGCGGCCGAGGCATTCGAGGATTTCCAGTTGCGGAAACAATTTGGCGAGTTCATCCACCGGCGGCGGCACAAATGAAGACTGGCCAGACGGCGGGCCGGCTTCCGTGCCAAAGCCGCGCTGCAGCAGGCAGGCCGGGCAAAGCCCTTCGGGCGCGTCTGGCTGAAGGTTCGCGCCGCATTGCGGGCATTTGCGCGGCATGACCTTGGTCTTGTCACTGGCGGGCGGCGGTGGAACGGGCGGCAGCCCGTTTTTCTTTTGGCCATTGCGCCGGACAAAATAAATGATCAGGCTGGCCGTCAGGATCATTGGCAGTCCAACACACAGCAGCAGTGCAAAAACCAGCAAGATCAATTCACCGCCGCCGAGTCCGAGTAACGCAAGCATCGTGTTCATAATGTTTCCTTCCCGCAAATCTTCTGTTCAACCATTACTGAAGCAAAATCGCGGGAAGGTTACGGATAATTTATGATTTACGATTTGCGATTTACGCGCCTTTTATCAGTCCGCCCGTAAATCGCAAATCGTAAATCATAAATTATCCGGCCAAGGCCGCGAACAGATTCCGAATTTCATCCTCCACTTCGGCGGGGCTGGCGACGGTGTCGGCGATTTCGGCCCGGAGCACTTCGCGGTAACGCTGCCGCAGGCGATGCACGGCCACTTTCACCGCGCCTTCGCTCGTGCCCAGGCGCACGGCGATTTCAGCGTAACGGACGGTGCGGCTGGCTTCGGTCAAGGTCGGCTTCAATTGCTCGAACAGTTTTTCCCGGCCCTCGCGGACGTGTTCTTCGCGCAGGCGGCGCAGCACCTGGGCGAGCAGCGTCAGCGCCCAGCGCCGCTCATAAATTTTTTCGGCGGTGGTGTTGTCCGCCGGTTCAAAGCCGCACGAAATTTCGGCGCCGGGGTCAATCGGAATGGGAATCTGTCCGCCGCCGCGCTTTTGCGCGCGGGCCTTGTCCCATTCATTGGCGAGGAAATGTTTCAACGCCGCGAGCAGAAACGAACGGAAGCGGCCTTTGGATTCGTCCGCGCCGGCCAGATAATTTTTCGCGAGGAGCCGCGCGAAAAATTCCTGCGTGAGATCCTGGGCGTCAGGCGGGGAGTTCCCCAGCCGCCGAACATAGGCATAAAGCGGATACCAGTAAGTTTGACAGAGCCGGGCGAGCGCATCGCGCGCCCCGGTCGGGTCGCTGCGACCGGCGGCTAAAACGACCGACCAGTGGGTCGTGACAAACGCAGGCAGCGGCACAATCCCGCCCGCCGCCCCGGTCCGGGTG
>Ga0209483_1000374_pt1 | contig 40101 bp, 41 predicted proteins | sample NGEPerA_FD_184508 | JGI IMG/M metagenome (GOLD analysis project Ga0209483, IMG submission 184508) | Arctic peat soil microbial communities from the Barrow Environmental Observatory site, Barrow, Alaska, USA - NGEE PermafrostL2-A... | ecosystem: Environmental > Terrestrial > Soil > Wetlands >...
CCGACGAGATGACGAGCGCCGGGATTTGCGCCACCAAGCCGTCGCCGATGGTCAAGAGCGTATAGGTCTGTCCGGCCTCGCCGAGGGTCAGCTCGTGCTGCCAGACGCCGATGATGAGGCCGCCGAGCAGGTTGATGAACAGGATCAGCACCGCGGCGACCGCATCGCCGCGCACGAATTTGCTGGCGCCGTCCATCGCGCCGAAGAAATCGGCCTCGCGGCCGACCTCCTGTCGACGCTTGGTCGCCTCTTCCTGGTTGATCAGCCCGGCGTTGAGATCGGCGTCGATCGCCATCTGCTTGCCCGGCATGCCGTCCAGCACAAAGCGCGCCGCGACTTCGGCGATGCGCCCGGCGCCCTTGGTGATGACGACGAAGTTGATGATGACGAGAATCGCGAAAACCGCGATGCCGACCGCGTAATTGCCGCCGATGACAAAGGCGCCGAACGACTGGATCACCCGGCCCGCGGCATCTTCGCCCTGGTAGCCGTCCAGCAGGATGACCCGCGCCGCCGCGACGTTGAGAGACAGCCGCATCAGCGTCGTCATCAGAAGGAGGGTCGGAAACGATGAGAAATCAGTCGGCTTCGCGGTGTACAGCGCCGCCAAGAGTATCATCAGCCCGAAGCAGATATTGAACGTGAACAGGATGTCGAGCGCGAACGGCGGTAGCGGCACGATCACCATCGCCAGGATCAGGACGAACCCGAGCGGCGCGGCAAGCGAGGGAAGTTGCCGTCGCCACGCGGCGAAATCGAAGCCGCGCGCGGCGGGCGCCGCCGGGAGGCTCATGACAGCATGCCCGGCAAACCGCTGAGGATCGCGACCGCGAAAGCCTCAAGCTGACGGAGCAGCCACGGCCCGAGCAGGACGAGCGCAATGCCGGTGCCGAGAAACTTCGGCACGAAGCTCAGCGTCGGCTCGTTGATCTGGGTGACCGCGAGAAACACGCTGACGACGACGCCAATCACCAGAATGACGCCGAGCACCGGCCCGGCGACATAGAAGATCGTCAGCAACGCGGCGTGGGTTGCCTGCGGTACCCCGTTCATCCCCCGCCCCTAGGCCGATCGCTTCGAGTTCTCGGCCTGGCTGACGACCTCGACAAAGCGCAGACCGAGCTTCTCGGCGTTGATCAGCACGACCTCGCCGCGCCCGATCAGGACGCCATTGACGCGAACGTCGAGCGGCGTGCCCGGCCCTCGGTCCAACTCGATGATCGAGCCGCGCCCCAGACTGACGACGTCGCGGATCGAGATATCGGTGCGTCCCAGCTCCACCGAGAGGCAAACCGGCACGTCGAACACGAGATCGAGGCGGCTGGCGGAAACCGGAGCGCTCGACTCATCCGCAGCCGGAGCGGACGCAGCCGGAGCGGACGCAGCCGGCGCGGCCGGTTCGAGCTTGGCGAAAGCGGACGGCCCGCCCGCCGCCGCCTCCGGTAGCGGATCGGCGATGGAAGGACTATCGGCCATCAATCATCCTTCCCACCGCCGCTGATCCGCACCGTGAGCTCGTCCGGCGTGAGCGGCAGGCGTTCCTCGACGAGAATCCCGATCTTGCTGCCATGCCGCCCCCATTTTCCGCGAAACAACGGCGCGCCGCCCGCCTCGACGACGATCGTCTCCGGCCGGTCCATCTCGAAGACGTTGCCGGGACGCAGCGCGATCAGATCGCCGACGCTGATCTCGATCTTGCCGAGTTCGGCATTGAGGGTAATGTCGGCCTGCGCGACGCTCGCCTTCAGCCGTTCCGACCAGCGCAGGTCGTGATCGACCACTTCGGCGACGATGCCGGAGGTCATCTGGTCCTGCAGCGGTTCGACCCCGGCAACCGGGATATAGGTTTCCAGCCTGCCGTTGCCGTGGTCGATGGCGATATCGAAGCCGCTGACCATGATAAGGTCTTCGGCAGTGGCGAACCCGGCGAATTGCGGGTTGGTCTCGTGCCGTAGGGTCTCGATTTCGAAGCGGCCGACCGGTTCCCAGGCGCTGGTGAATTGCTCCAATGTCGTATCGACGACACGGCGCATCGATTTGAGTTCGAACGGCGTGAACTCGCGGTTCGCGATGTTGATCGGGAACCGCCCGTTGCCGCCGAACCGGCTCTCGACGATCGCGCCGACGAGCGAGGCATCGACCATCAGCACGACCGTCCCGCGCAGCGGCTTCATATTGAACAAGGTCAGATGAATCGGGCTCGGCAGCCTCTCCAGCAGCTCGCGATGCTCGACGAGTTCGATCCCGGTCGGGATTATCGTCACCGCTCGACGCAGGTGCTGCAGCAGCGCGCCGCGCAGAAACCGCGCGAAACGGTCGTTGATGCGTTGCAGGTTCGGCTCAAGCGTCGAAATCCGGTTCCGCGTCGACCGCGATTTCGCGAAAAGGCTGTATTTCTCGGGAGCCGAGGCTTGGTCAGCGACATCAGACATAGATGCTCATCCCGGAAGAAAGCGGCCGAGAACCGGCGACGCCCGGCCGTGAGACATCGCCCGTCGCGGCCGGCACGGACGGCGACGGACTGGATCTGGCGCTTTGCCGCCAGGCTCCCGAGCCATCGCCGCCGACCCAGGCGCCGCTCAAATTGTATCCGGCATTGCCGAGGCCGGCCTGGAGCTGCCCCATCGCGTCGCTGATGGCGCTCTGCACCTGGGGCTGCGGCGAGGCGAACCATGCCGTGACATCCCGTCCGTTGACCGCCACCCGCACCGTAAGGTCGCCCAGCTCCGCCGGATGCAGGCGGATCACCATCTCGCGCGATCCGCTCGACGCCAGCCGCACGAGCGCATCCGCCACTTGTCCGCGAACGGTGGAGGTGGCGACATCCGAGGTCAGGGCCGGCGTGGGCGCGGGCTGCGCCGATGCAGGAGCCGGATCGGCTCCGGCGGGCGACGCGCCGGCGGTTCCGTCTCCGGCGGCAGGCGCGACGGAAATGGGCGTGAAGCGGCCGCGATCGTCGCCTCGCTCGCCCGCGCCACGACCGGAATCGTCGGCAGTGTCCGCGACGATCAGCGAAAGACTCCCGGACGGCGCCGCCAGCGAGACCGATGGGGTCGGCGTCGCGTGCGAGCGGGCCGGCCCGGAGGCCGCGCCTGGGGTAATGCTTCGCGACGGACCGGCCGCCTCCGCCGCTGCCGGGAATGACGGGTCGGCCGTTGCCGGGCCAGCGGTCAAATCGTCCGCTGGCCGGGCAACGGACGGGGTGGTTTCGGCCGCCGATCTCGCTATTGCGGCGAGCGGGTCCGCCGGAACGGCGGCGGGCGGCAACTCGCTCGCGGACGGGGTAGCCCCAGGTTGCGAAGCAGCGTCTCCGGCCGGCCCTGCCTGGGCTGCGGCACGGGAACCGTCGGCGACGAGGTCGCTGAAAACATCATTTGGTCTCGCGCCCGGCGCCGAGCCCGCACCCGTCGTGACCGCCCATCCCGCCGTCGCGGACGCGGGCAGCGTCGCGAGAGCGCCGGCGTCGCCGCGGGCGCCCGCCGCCGGCTGACGATCGCCCTCGGCTCCCGCGGCGCCAAGGGCCGCATCCGTCGCCGCGAAGCCATCGGCCGCGCTCGGCCCGGCCAATCCCTCCGCCACGAGCGCGGCGGTTGCGTCGCCCGCGGCGTGAGCCTCGGTTCGCCGGCGCGGCGGTGCCATGCCGTCGGCGGCATTGCCCGGCAAGCTGTCCGACGATCCATCGCCGACGCTTTTGTAGGCCATCCCGGCCGCACCGAGCGTGTCGGCAAATCGCGCATCGTCGGGTGTCGCGGACCGCGTGGTGTCGCCGGCCGAAGCCGACAGCCCGGCGGCCCGGCCTTGGTTCTGATGGCTGATGCGAAGGGAGGACATCGTTCGACCTCAGCTGACCAGATCGCCGGCATCGGTCGGCAGAACGAGCGTGCCTTCGCGTTCGAGGCGCCTGCAAATCGCGACGACTTCGCGCTTCGCGGTGTCGATCTCGCTGACCCGCATCGGACCGCGCGCCGAAATCTCGTCCTTCAACATCTCCGCGGAGCGCTGCGACAGGTTTTTCACGACCTTTTCGAGCAGTTTCGCGTCGGCCCCCTTCAGCGCCGAAACGAGCAATTTCTGGTCGATCGAGCGCAGCAGAATCTGGAAGTTGCGATCGTCGAGGCGCATCAAATCTTCGAACACGAACATACTGTTCTGGATCGCCTGGGCGAGGTCGGCGTCGACGGTGCCGATCTGCGCCAGGATGCTCTCCACCCGCTGCGTGCCGATGCGGTTGAGGATCTTCGCCGCCATGCCGACACCGCCGACCGAAACGCGCCCCTGCTGGGTCTCGCCCGCGAGTAAATCCTCGATCGAATCGTTGAGTTCGCGGATCGCCGCCGGCGGGATCGAGTCGAGGGTCGCGAGACGCGGAATGACCTGCTCGACAAGTTCGGGCGGCAGGTACTGGATCAGCGCATCGGCCTGCTCGGGCTCCATGTAGGCGAAGATCATCGCGACGATCTGCGGATGCTCGGATTTGATCATTTCGGCCAGCACGCGCGGGTCTTGCAGCTGAACTGCTTCGATGCCGGCAAAATAATCGCCTTGCTTGAGCCGCCCGGCGAGGCGTTCGGCTTTTTCCGGCCCGAGGGCCTGTTCGAGGACACCGTGAACGTAAGCCTCGGCGCCGATGCCGATCGAGGTCTCCTGCAGCATGATGTCGATGAATTCCTGGAAGACCTCGGTGACTTCCGTCTTCGATATGTTGGAGATGCGCGCCATCGCCACGGACAGCAGGTTTATCTCCAACTGGCTCATGTGTTTCATGACCTCGGCGGCGGCCTCTTCGCCGATCGACAGCATGACGACCGCCGATTTCTCGACGTCGCTGAGCCGTGCGGGGCTACTTAAGAGTGCCTCTGTCACCGGCGATCCATCCTCTGATGACCTGAGCGGTACGTGCGGGATCGTGCGTGACGAGCGTCTGCACGGTGTCGGCTTCGATGCTGAACACGTCCTGCGGCTGGCTGTTAGGCCGCTGCGCCCCTCCAGCCGATCGGCTGTCTCCGCCGGCGCCGGCGGAGAGCGCCACCGCTGCCGCGGGAGGGGCGACGGCGAGCGCCGCCTGGGCGCCGGCCAGCCGGTTGAGCAGCGGGAACAGGCCGCCGAACAGCGCCAACAGGCCCGCGAGGGCCAACATGGCATTGCGCGCGACCGCCGCCATCCAGGGTTCCCGCCACCACGGGCCGGCGGGCTCGACAACGGCGCCGTCAGCCGCCTCGAACGGCAGGTCGACGACCGTCACATGCGGGTTCTGCCCGGCGCCGATCGCCGAGCCGACCAGCTTGTTGATCGACTGCAGCCGTTCCGCCGCAAGCGGCTTGCCGGTGGGATTGTTGACCAGCACGGCGATGCTGACGCCGCGCAGCATCCAGGACGGATGCTCGAGATACTGCACGGTCTTGTCGATGTCGTAATTGGTGGTCCGGTGCGTGTCGGACGGGGTCGCCGCCTCAGCCGCGGCCGGCGGCGTCGGGGTCGCGGGCTGCCCTGGCGCGGCCGCCTGGGCCGCCTGGGCCGGCGGAGGCGGCGGCGTGGCGTTGGTGCTCGGCGTGTCGGGGCGGCGGTTCGACAACGCGCCGGGGATGCCGATCGGCTGATCGCCGCCGGCGCCGCGGGCATGTATCGTCTCGTCCTGGCTCAGGACATGGCTGTCGCCGTATTTGACCAGACTTTCCTTGGTCTGCGAAAAATCGATATCCGCATCTGACGAAATTCGAAAATTTCCGCGACCGAGCACCGGGGATAGGAGGTCGGTGACCATCGCCTCGTAGCGGCGATTGACCTCGCGGGTGATCTCCAATTGCTGCGGCGCCTGCAGCGCGTCCTTGCCGGCGGCATTGAGCACGGCGCCGCTCTGGTCGACGACAGTGACCTGCTCGCGCGACAGTCCCGGCACGCTCGATGCCACCAGGCCGACGATGCCGTTGACCTGCGCCCCGCTGAGCGCGAACCCGGGCCGCAGGCGAACCAGCACAGAGCCGCTCGGTTTCGCCGAGTCGCCCAGAAATCCGGTGTCTTTCGGAATGGCCAGCGTCACCTTGGCGGAGACGACGCCATCGATCTCGCCGACGGTGCGCGACAGCGCCGCCTCGACACCCCGCACATAGTGCACCTGCTCGACGAATGGGCTGACGCCGATGCTTTGATTGTCGAGGATCGCCCATTCGTCGCCGTCGCGCTTGGCGACGCCGCGGGCGGCGAGCTGCAGCCGGGCGCGGCCGACATCGGCGGCCGGCACCTGGATCACCCGCCCGCCTTCGGTGATCCGGTAGGGAATGTTGAGTTTTTGCAGCTCGGCGATCGCCCGCCCGCCCTCCTCGCCGGCCAGGCCGGCGTAGAGCACCGCGTAGTCGGAGCTCCACAGCCACAGGGAAGCGACGGCGACGATCGCCAGCGCCGCAGCCCCGCCGACGACCACCACGGCGCGCGCCTGCCCGCCGAGGACCGGGCGCGCTCGCTCCCAAAGGGTCTGCGGGTTGAGTGCATCAAGAAAGGCCACGCCTCACCCGCGCCGTTCGTCAAATCTGCATGTTCATGATGTTCGCGTAAGCGGCGACCACCTTGTCACGAACGCCCGACGCCAGCTGCAGCGACAGGTTCGCCTGTTCGAGCGACACCATGACGTCGCTCAGCGGAAGGTCCTTGTCGCCGGCGGCGAACGCCGTCGCCTTTGTGCTGGCCTCGGAGATCGAGGCATCGACCTGGCCGAGCGCGCTGCGCAACGCGTCGGAAAAGCTCGGCTTCGCCGCATCCGCGCCGCCGACCGCATCGGGTACGAGCTGGCTCGTGCTCGGCGCGATCGCGGCGCCGGCGAGCGATTGAAGTTCGGCCAGGACCGAGGTCATCGCGCCAATCGCCGCGATCATCGCTCGCTCCGTGCCGCGGCGGCCGGCCGCTGCGCCAATTGCCGGCGTTGCGCGAGAAAGGCGAGGCGGGCGAACGCCTCCTCGGTATGCGCCGGGATTTCGGCAAGTTCGGCCTGCACCCCGCACCCGCCGCCCGCATCGTCTCCGACCGAGCTCTCGACGTGTCCGTAGAGCACGATCGGTTCGAGTATCTTTTGATCAAAGTAGAGCTTGATCCGCAGCCAGTCGCCCGAGCGCAGCGGAACCGGCGAATGCCAAGTCATGCGACCCGTCCCCAGCTCGATGTCGTGCACCGGCGGCAGAATGACGTCGCGGTAGGTCAACCGGCCCAGCATGTCGATCACCATGTCGAGCTTGATGCGCAGCGGCGCCAAGGCTTCCGCCAGGTTTTCGTCCGATGGCCGCGGCACCGCATCGAGATCAACGCCGTGCAACAGAAAGCCGACGACCCCTGCATTGGCCGACGCCGCCCTGTCGCAATCCTCCGGCGAGGGCGCGCGATCGAGCGTCTCCCACGACACGGGAAGCGCTAGACGGCTCAAGAATATCGGGCGATCCGACATGACCTCTCGCCGCGCCCGCAAAGGCGATGTGCCCGCCCAATCGTCCAGCATGGCGACAGATTCCCCACTCGATACACTCCCGTCATAACGCCGAAACTTTACGAAAATACGAAATTCCGATTTTTGTCCTATCATGTGCCCCATGGCGTTGGCAAGTCTTGAAAATCGAATTAAGACGTGCCGAGCACCGTTCCGCATTCATGCGGCGGGGCGAGTCGCGGGTTAGGGAGGCGTGGCCCGGCCGCGCCAGTCGCCAGCGTGAGTGACGAAATTTTGTTGCGGTTTACTGTCGCGGCTCTAACAAAATCGCCAATCGGTCTTGAAAGCTATATCTCAAAGGGAATTTGTGTCTTACCGCATATCCGATTCGACGGAGTTTCGAATGAGAAAGCAAGCGCCGGATAGAGACCGCGCGGCGCTTGCCCCATCTTCCTCGCCATGATGTTGCCGAGGAGAGAGACGATGTTGGACCACGAGAAATGCTGGGCGGCGGTGTGCGCCCACGATGCGTCGCAGGACGGGCGGTGGGTCTATTCGGTGAAGACGACCGGGGTCTTTTGCCGGCCGGGCTGCGCCTCGCGCCAGCCGCTGCGCAAGAATGTCGCGTTCTACGCGACCAACGCCGAGGCCGAGGCGGCCGGGTTCCGCCCGTGCAAGCGCTGCCGACCGCATGAAGGCTCGCAGGCCGACCGCCACATCGCGGCGGTCGGGCGCGCCTGCGCCCTCATTCGCGCCAGCGACGCGCTGCCGAGCCTCGACGACCTGGCGAACGCGGCCGGGATCAGCCGCTACCATTTTCACCGCGTCTTCAAGCAGATTACCGGCGCGACGCCGCGCGATTGGGGCAAGGCGCACCGGCTCGGCCGGTTCGCCGACCGGCTCGACGCCGGCGACAAGGTGGCCGAGGCGGTCTACGCCGCCGGGTTCGGCGCCAGCTCGCGGGCCTACGAGGCGGCGCCGTCGGGGCTCGGCATGACTCCCGGCGTGCGGCGCCACGGCGGGCGCGGCGAGACGATCCGCTTCACCTGCGTGCGGACCGCGCTGGGCTGGGCGCTGGTCGCGGCGACCGAGCGCGGCATCTGCATGACCGCGCTCGGCGACGAAAAGACGCCGCTCGAAGCCGATTTGCGGCGGCGCTTCCCGGCCGCCCTGATCTGGCCGGCCGATTCCAAGCTGGCCGCGTGGGCCGAACGCATCGTGCGCTTCGTCACCGCGCCCGGCGAGCAGCCCGATCTGCCGCTCGACATCCGCGGCACCGCGTTCCAGGCGCGGGTGTGGCGGGCGCTGCGGAAGGTACCGCCCGGCAAGACCGCGACCTATAGCGAGATCGCCGCGGCGCTGGGCCAGCCCCGGGCGGTGCGCGCCGTCGCCGCCGCCTGCGCCGCCAACAAGCTGGCGCTCCTGGTGCCGTGCCACCGCATCGTGCGGCAGGACGGCGACCTCGCCGGCTACCGCTGGGGCATCGCGCGCAAGCGCGCGCTGCTGGCCGCCGAGCATGCGGCCGCCGCCACCGATGCGGCGGCGGAATAGCCGGGCAAGTTACTTGGCGCCGCTCGAGATGCCGCTCCCTCGCCATCCCGACGAAAGTCGGGACCCCTCCCCGTCATGGGCCCCGGCCTTCGCCGGGGTGGCGAATGAGGAAGGCGCAGGCACCCCTGCCCTCGCCATCGCGCTCGACCGCGACGGGTACGCGGTGCTGCCTGGGCTCCTCGGCGCCGACGAATGCCGCGAGCTGACCGCGCTCTACGACGAGCGCGAGCGGTTCCGCAGCCGGGTGGTGATGGCCCGGCACGGCTACGGGCAGGGCGAGTACAAATATTTCACCTACCCACTGCCGCCGCTCGTGGGGGAGTTGCGACAGATGCTGTACCCGCTTCTCGCCCCGCTTGCCAATCGCTGGCAGCGGCAGCTCGGGCGCGAGGCGGCGTTTCCCGCGACGCTCGACGACTATCTCGCGCGCTGCCACGCGGCGGGACAGCAGCGCCCGACGCCGCTGATCCTCAAATACGGGCCGGGCGACTACAACTGCCTGCACCAGGATCTTTACGGCGAGCTGGTGTTCCCGATCCAGGCGACGGTGCTGCTGTCGCGCCCCGGCGAGGATTTCGCCGGCGGCGAGTTCCTCCTGGTCGAGCAGCGTCCGCGCCGCCAGTCGAAGGGCGAGGTCGTGGCGCTGCGCCAGGGCGACACGGTGATCTTTCCGGTCAACCACCGCCCGGTCTCCGGCGCGCGCGGCTATTACCGGGCGACGATGCGCCACGGCGTCAGCCGCGTGCATTCCGGCAGCCGGTTCACCCTCGGCATCATCTTCCACGACGCGGCGTAGCTCGCTGGCGGCCGCAGTTTACAATTCGGACGATGATCCCATCCGAGCCCCCGGTAGCGCTCCGCGTATCGCTGCGAAATTTGATCGAGCCGGGGATGACGGGAAAATCGGCGGCGGGTCGTGTAAGCTGACCAAATAATGTCCGAACTCGACACGCTGATCGGCTTGCTGGCGAAGCTGCCGGGGCTGGGGCCGCGCTCGGCGCGGCGGGCCGCGCTGCACCTCATCAAGCGGCGCGAGAGCATCATGGAGCCGCTGGCGGCGGCGTTGCGCAACGCGGCGGCGGCGGTACGGCCGTGCTCGATCTGCGGCAACCTCGACACCGTCGAGCCGTGCGCGATCTGCCGCGACCCGCGACGCGAGACGAACGCGGTCTGCGTCGTCGAGGACTTGGCCGACCTCTGGGCGCTGGAGCGCACCGCGGCGTTCCGCGGGCGCTACCACGTGCTGGGCGGCACCTTGTCGGCGCTCGACGGGGTGGGGCCGGAAGACCTCAATATCGGCCGGCTGATCGCCCGGCTCGCGCCTGGGATGGAGCTCATCCTGGCGCTGAACGCCACCGTCGACGGGCAGACGACGGCGCACTACATCGCCGACCGCGCCGCGGCGACCGGCGCCACCGTGTCGCGCCTCGCGCAAGGCGTGCCGATCGGCGGCGAGCTCGATTACCTCGATGAAGGCACCCTGACCGCGGCGCTGAAGGCGCGGCGGGCTTTGTGAGACGGCCAATCCACAAACTAGCCGTCTCCCTTGCGGTTCTCCTGCATCCGCTGCGAATCAGCAGGTAGCCGGGTCCGTTCCAGCTCTCAATGCGGCTGTCATCCGTGATGCTTTCAACCACGATCTGATCCCGCTGTAGGACGTGTGTAGCGCTTGGTGGTGTTGGCGGCGTCGCTCGACGGCGGCGAAGGCAGGCTGACCGCGCGCTCAAGGCCCAGTCAGGGTAGCCTATGCCGCCCTTCGGCTCCTGACGCGGGTCTTGCCGCTGCCTTCTTCCTCGAAGAGGTCGGCGAGGCGTTCGAGCATCACGCCGCCGAGCTGTTCGGCGTCGACGATCGTGACGGCGCGGCGATAGTAGCGCGTCACGTCGTGGCCGATGCCGATCGCGGTCAGCTCGACCTCGGCGGTGCGCTCGATGTCGTGGATCACCTCGCGCAGATGCTTTTCGAGGTAGTTGCCGGGGTTGACCGACAGCGTCGAATCGTCGACCGGCGCGCCGTCCGAGATCACCATCAGGATTTTGCGCTCCTCGGTGCGGGTGAGCAGCCGGTTGTGCGCCCAGGCGAGCGCCTCGCCGTCGATGTTCTCCTTGAGGATGCCTTCGCGCAGCATCAGGCCGAGGTTGCGCCGGGCGCGCCGCCAGGGAGCGTCGGCCGGCTTGTAGACGATGTGGCGCAAATCGTTGAGGCGGCCGGGATTGGCCGGCTTGCCGGCGGCGATCCAGCGCTCGCGCGCCTGGCCGCCCTTCCAGGCGCGGGTGGTGAAGCCGAGAATTTCGACCTTGACCGCGCAGCGCTCGAGCGTGCGCGCCAGGATGTCGGCGCTCATCGCCGCGACGGTGATCGGCCGGCCGCGCATCGAGCCCGAATTGTCGATCAGCAAGGTCACGACCGTGTCGCGGAAATCGGTTTCGCGCTCGCGCTTGTAGGAAAGCGGCAGGACCGGATTGGTCACCACGCGGGAGAGACGCGCCGCATCGAGAATGCCCTCGTCGAGGTCGAACTCCCAGGCGCGGGTCTGGCGCGCCATGAGACGGCGCTGGAGACGGTTGGCGAGGCGGGCGATGACGCTCTGCAGATGCGACAATTGCTGGTCGAGCAGATGGCGCAAGCGGCCGAGCTCGTCGGCATCGCACAGCTTGTCGGCCTCGACCACCTCGTCCGACAGGGTGTTGAAAGCGCGGTAGATCGCGTTCTCGTCGGGCCGGCCGCGCGGCATCTGGCCGGGGCGGCCCGGCCGGCCGGGGTCGTCGTCGCTGGCGCCCGGCATCATCTCGCCGTCGCTGTCGGCGTCGCCGTCCTGCTCGGCATCGTCGGTCGCGCCGTCGGCCGGTGCGCCCTCCATCGAGGGCTGCGCGCCGGCGGTGGCGCTTTCGCCGCTGTCGGTCTGGTTCTCGCCGTCGGCCTCATCGCCCTGGCTCTGCTGGTCGTCGGCCGAATCGTCCATCTCGCCGAGGTCGAGGTCGAGGTCCTGGATCAAGCGGCGGGTGGTGCGCGCGTAGGCGTCCTGGTCCCCGACCACGCGGTCGAGCTCGCTCAAATCCTTGGCGATCTTGTCCTGCAGCCAGGGTCGCCACAGATCGACGACGCGTTTCGCCGCGGGCGGCGGCGGCTCGCTGGTCAGCGCCTCGCGGGTGAGCAGGCGGACGGCTTCGGCCATCGTGCCTTCGGTGCGCTCGGTGACCCGCTCGAAACCCTGGCGGCGGTACTGCTCGTCGAGCATCGCCGAGAGGTTGAGCGAAACCCCCGGCATCCGGCGCGAGCCCAGCGCCTCGACCCGCGCCTGTTCCAAGGATTCGAAGATCGCCTTGGCCAGCGGCCCGCCGGGCAGGCGCTTCGAGTGCACCGCGTCGTCGTGGTAGCGCAACCGCAACGCCAAACTGTCCGCGGCGCCGCGCAATTGCGCGACCTCCTCGGCCGGCAGGTCGCGCGCCGGGTTCGGCAATTTGACCCGCTTGCCCGCGAGCCCCGCCGGTTCCGGCCCGAAGGTGACGTTGACCTCGTCGCTCTCGGCGATCGCCCGCAACGTCGTCGCGGTCGCCCGCTTGAAGATTTCGGTCGGCGAGAATTCCTGCGCCATAAGCCTGCCGCCCTCTACATCAGCGTCGCGTTGACGCCGGTCTCGGGCAGTTCGGTGCCGAAGCAGCGCTGGTAGTATTCGGCGACCGCCGGCCGCTCGGTCTCGTCGCATTTATTGAGGAAGGTGAGGCGGAAGGCGAAGGCGAGGTCGTTGAAGATCCGCGCGTTCTCGGCCCAGGTCATCACCGTGCGCGGCGACATCACGGTCGAGATGTCGCCGTTGATGAAGCCGCTGCGCGTCAGATCGGCGAGCGCGACCATCGCGCTGATCCTGCGCTTGCCGTCCTCGTTGTCGTATTCCGGCACCTTCGACAGCACGATGTTGCACTCGGCGTCGTGCGGCAGGTAGTTGAGCGTCGAGACGATGTTCCAGCGGTCCATCTGCCCCTGGTTGATCTGCTGCGTGCCGTGATAGAGGCCGGTGGTGTCGCCGAGGCCCACCGTGTTGGCGGTCGCGAACAGGCGGAACGCCCGGTGCGGGCGGATCACGCGGTTCTGGTCGAGCAGGGTCAGCTTGCCCTCGACCTCGAGCACGCGCTGGATCACGAACATCACGTCGGGACGGCCGGCATCGTACTCGTCGAAACACAGCGCCACCGGATGCTGCAGCGCCCAGGGCAGCAGCCCCTCGCGGAACTCGGTGACCTGCTTGTTGTCGCGCAGCACGATCGCGTCCTTGCCGATCAAATCGATGCGGCTGATGTGGCTGTCGAGGTTGACGCGGATGCACGGCCAGTTGAGGCGCGAGGCAACCTGCTCGACATGGGTCGACTTGCCGGTGCCGTGATAACCGCAGATCATCACGCGGCGGTTGAAAGCGAACCCGGCGAGGATCGCGAGCGTCGTGTCGTGGTCGAAGCGATAGGCCTCGTCGTGATCGGGCACATGCTCGCTCGGCTGGCTGAACGCCGGCACTTGGAGATCGCTGTCGATGCCGAAGGTCTGGCGCACCGAGACCTTGATGTCGGGCATTCCGGTAGGCGTGACCGGGAGTTCCGCCTGTTGCACGGTTGGCATTCTCGTCGGACTTTCTAGGGTTGATAGTGGGTCGGTTGAGCGGTCGATCCTGCTGAAGGTTCAAGCGAAGTAGCTGGCTTTCAAGGTCGTGTAGGCCTGGTTGATGATCTTCAGCTTTTCCTCCGCTTCCTTGTCGCCGCCGTGGGCGTCCGGGTGGTGCAGTTTGACCAGCACCTTGTATCGCGCCTTGAGGCTTGTTTGGGTAAACGGCGGGTCGATGTCGAACACCGCCAGCGCCTGTTCGCGCGCCGAGGCGACGCGCGCCGAGGCAGCCGTGCCCGCCGTGCCGCCGCGGCGCTGCCCGTTGCCGGGTTTGCGGTCCGTGCCGCTGTAGAGGTCGAACGGGTCGCGCACGCGGGCTTCGTAAGCCGGTCCGTGGCGTTGCCCGAGCTTCCAGCTCGGCCGCTGCCAGACCGTGTCGCGGCGAATTTCCGCCTCGATCTCGGGCTCGCTCATGCCGGCGTAATAGTTCCACGCGGCGTTGTAGCCGCGCACATGGTCGAGGCAGAACCAGTAGTAATGGTCGAGTTCGATGCGCGAACGCGGGGCGCGGAAGTCGCCGCCGGCTTCGCAGCCGGGATGGTCGCATAGCCGTGCCGGCGGACCAGCCTCCGCCGTCATTATCGGGTCGATCGCGACACGCCTCATGGCCTCAGTATGGTTGCCCCGCCGCATTGTGACAAGGATTCGCGGCGGGCCGGACGGTCGCAACAGGGTTGCGTCAGGCGAAAGCAAAACCGCCCGCCTGGGTTCCCAGGCGGGCGGTCCAGCAAGCTCGCGGCGGCTTAGAAGTCCATGCCGCCCATGCCGCCGCCGCCCGGCGGCATCATCGGCGCGCCCTTCGGCTCCGGCTTCTCGGCGACCATCGCCTCGGTGGTGATCAGCAATCCGGCGATCGACGCGGCGTCTTGCAGCGCGTGCCGCACGACCTTGGTAGGGTCGATGATGCCCGCCTTGATCATGTCGGTGAATTCGCCCTTCTGCGCGTCGTAGCCGTAGGTCGTGCTCTTGCTCTCCATCAGCTTGCCGACGACGATCGAGCCGTCGGTGCCCGAGTTCTCGGCGATCTGCCGCAGCGGCGCCTGCAGCGCCTTGCGGACGATGTCGATGCCGACCTTCTGGTCGTTGTTGACCGGGGTCAGCGAATCGAGGGCGCGCGCGGCGTAGAGCAGGGCCGCGCCGCCGCCGGCGACGACACCCTCCTCGACCGCGGCCCGGGTCGCATGCATCGCGTCGTCGACCCGGTCCTTCTTTTCCTTGACCTCGACCTCGGTCGAGCCGCCGACGCGGATCACCGCGACGCCGCCGGCGAGCTTGGCTAGCCGCTCCTGCAGCTTCTCGCGGTCGTAGTCGGAGGTGGTCTCCTCGATCTGCTGACGGATCTGGGTGCAGCGGCCCTCGATGTCGGCCTTCTTCCCGGCGCCGTCGATGATCGTGGTGTTCTCCTTCTCGACCCGCAGCTTTTTGCACTGGCCCAGCATTTCGAGGGTCACGCTCTCGAGCTTGATGCCGAGATCCTCGCTGATCACCTGGCCGCCGGTCAGGATCGCGATGTCCTCGAGCATCGCTTTGCGACGATCGCCGAAGCCGGGGGCCTTGACCGCAGCGACCTTGAGCCCGCCGCGCAGTTTGTTGACGACCAGGGTCGCCAACGCCTCGCCCTCGACATCCTCGGCGATGATCAGCAGCGGGCGCGAGCTCTGCACCACCGATTCGAGAACCGGCAGCATCGCCTGCAAGCCCGAGAGCTTCTTTTCGTGGATGAGGATGTAGACGTTGTCGAGTTCGGCCAGCATCTTCTCGGCGTTGGTGACGAAATACGGCGAGAGGTAGCCGCGGTCGAACTGCATGCCCTCGACGACGTCGAGCTCGGTCTCGAGGCTCTTCGCCTCCTCGACCGTGATCACGCCCTCGTTGCCGACCTTCTGCATCGCTTCCGCGATCTTGTCGCCGACGTCGCGCTCGCCATTGGCGGCGATGGTGCCGACCTGGGCGATCTCCTCGTTGGTCGAGATCTTCTTCGACTGCGACTTCAGCGAGGCCACGACCGAATCGACGGCGATGTCGACGCCGCGCTTCAGATCCATCGGGTTCATGCCGGCGGCGACCGCCTTGGCGCCCTCGCGCACGATGGCCTGCGCCAGCACGGTCGCGGTGGTGGTGCCGTCACCGGCCTGGTCATTGGTCTTCGAGGCGACCTCGCGGACCATCTGCGCGCCCATGTTCTCGAACTTGTCGGAAAGCTCGATCTCCTTGGCGACGGTGACGCCGTCCTTGGTAATGCGCGGCGCGCCGAACGATTTGTCGAGCACGACGTTGCGGCCCTTGGGGCCCAGCGTCACCCGGACCGCGTCGGCGAGAATGTTGACGCCGCGCAGCATCCGATCGCGCGCGTCGCCGCCGAATTTGACTTCCTTGGCTGCCATTTTTCCAGTCCTCCAAATGCGGTCAGGCGATCACGCCCATGATGTCGGATTCTTTCATGATGATAAGCTCTTGGCCGTCGAGTTTGACCTCGGTGCCGGACCATTTGCCGAACAGCACCCGGTCGCCCTGCTTGACGTCGAGCGGCTGAATCTTCCCGTCTTCGCCGCGGGCGCCCGGGCCGCACGATACGACCTCGCCCTCCATCGGCTTTTCCTGGGCGGTGTCGGGGATGATGATACCGCCCGCCGACTTCGCCTCCGATTCCACGCGCTTCACCAGCACGCGATCATGCAACGGCCGAAATGCCATAAATACCTCCTCGATTTCGCTGATGACGCTCGCCGCCCCTTTGGGGGGGCAACCCAATTAGCACTCTACGTTTAAGAGTGCTGCTGAGATAATTAGGTGGCGCCCGCTTGTCAAGCGGGGCGCCCGTTTCGCGACCGCGCCGCGGCTTTTTGACAAACAACAAAATCCCGGCGCACTCTCGGTGCGTTATAGTGGAACACCTGCCACCGACGAGCCGCGACCATGCCGCGCACCATCGACTGGGAAATCCCGAGCGAGCTTCAGCCCAAGGCCGAGGATTTCGCGTTCGATCTCGACGCGAAGCTCAACGGCATTCTCGGCCTGCAGGCGACCGTCCCCGACGATGCGTTCACCGCGCCGACGCTCGGCACCGAGCGCGCCGGCAGCGGCGTGCTCATCCGCAACGATGGCCTCGTGCTGACGATCGGCTACCTGATCACCGAGGCGGAATCCATCTGGCTGACCTCCGGGGTCGGCGGCGCGGTGCCGGCGACCGTGCTCGGCTACGACCAGGAGACCGGGTTCGGGCTGGTCCAGGCGCTCGGCCGGCTCAACGTGCCGGCGTTCGAGCTCGGCGCCGGATTGCGCGTCGGCGCCGGCGACAAGGTGGTGATCGCCGCCGAGGGCGGACGCCGCCACGCGATCGCCGCCCAGGTCGTCGCCCGCCAGGAATTCGCCGGCCATTGGGAGTATCTCCTCGACCGCGCGATCTTCACCGCCCCGGCGCACCCGTTCTGGGGCGGCGCCGGGCTGATCGCGGCCGACGGCAGCCTCGTCGGCATCGGCTCGCTGCACGTGCAGCGCTCGAACGGGCGCGAGCTGCGGCGCGACGTCAACATGGTGGTGCCGATCGACCTGTTGCCGCCGATCATGGACGATCTGCTGACCTATGGTCGGCCGAACCGGCCGCCGCGCCCGTGGCTCGGTCTTTACGCCGCCGAGATCGAGGACGAGAACGCCGTCGTCGTCGCCGGAATGTCGGAGCGCGGGCCGGCGATCAAGAGCGGGCTCAAGCCCGGCGACCGCATCCTCGCGGTGCGCGACGATCCGGTGTCGAGCCTCGCCTCGTTCTGGCGCCGCATCTGGGCCAGCGGCCCGGCGGGCAGCGAGGTCGTGCTGCAAATCCAGCGCGACAAGGACGCGATGACCGTACGCGTCCCCTCGGCCGACCGCACGCGGCTGCTGAAGGCGCCGCGGCTGCACTGATCAAGGTGCTGTCGCCACCGCGGCGCATTCCGGCGGCAGCTGATTGACGAGGAGAGGCCTTCCCGGCGGACCCGGCTTGGGGTGCCGCGCCTCTTCGGTGAACCACCAGTCGAGCTCCTTGCCGCAGCCGTCGCCGGGCGGTGGCGGTTCCTGGTCCTGGCAGAGCTTCTGGCCGGGCGGGCAAGTGAGGCGCATGTGAAAATGGTCGTCATGGCCCCACCACGGCCGCACTTTCCTGAGCCAGTCGCGGTCGGTCCCGGCCTCCCGGCACAGCGCCCGCTTGATCGCCGGATTGACGAACATCCGCGCCAGCTCGGGCAGGCGCGCCGCGGTCTCGACCAGCTTGCGGTAGCGCGGCCCCCACACCGCTGGATCGACATCGTTGCCGTCGGCGGTGACGATGCTTGCCGCTGACAGGTTGTCGCGCTCCGCGGCGCTGAGCCGGCGCTCCGGCATCGGCGTGAACCAGATGTCGGCGTCGAGCCCGATCTGGTGCGAGGCGTGGCCGGTCACCATCGGGCCGCCGCGCGGCTGGCCGAGATCGCCGACCAGGAGCCCGGGCCAGCCGAGCGGCGGCAGGCTCCCCGCCAGGCGCTCGATCGCGGCGATCAGCAGCGGGTGGCCCCAGGCGCGGTTGCGCGCCGGGCGCATGACCTGCCAAGTCGCGCCGTCGGCAGGCAGCGGCACGGCGCCCGCGATGCAGCCCTTGGCGTAGCTGCCGATCGACCGCGGCGGGCCGCCCGACGGACCGCCAAGGAGACCGAAGACCCGCTTTGCCGCGTCCGTCGGCAACGCCGCGAGAAGCCCGGCGCGCGTTGCGGTGTCTTTCGCGGCAAGGTCCTGGGCGCGCGCGCCAGCCGGCATTGTCGCGGCGATTAGAAAAACGGCAAGCGCGGACATGCGACGCATTTGTTTTATTCCCGCCGCGGCATTAACCAAAAAACCAATGGCATTTTAACAAATTAATGATCAATTTGCGGCGATCGTCATCGGAACGTGCTTATTGTCAGCGATCCGCCGGCAGAAATCCTAGCGGAAATCCCCAGCGGAAATCCAATGGGACACAAGGCCTGATCGATGCCGGGTGCAGAGCCTTCAAATTCCGCGCCTAAACGGATCCTCGTCGTCGAGGATAACGAGCTGAACATGAAACTGCTCAACGACGTCCTCGAGGCGCACGGCTTCGACGTGATGTCGACGCCGCGCGGCAAGGTCGCGGTCGAATGGGCGCGGCAATACCACCCGGACCTCATCCTGATGGATTTGCAGCTGCCGGACCTGTCGGGGCTCGATGCCACGCGGCGGCTCAAAGCGGACGCGGAAACGAGGGACATTCCGGTCATCGCGGTGACCGCCTTCGCGATGGCGGGGGATGAAAAGAAGGCGCTCGATCACGGTTGCGACGCCTATGTTGCAAAACCCATCGTGCTGCGCGACTTTCTCGACCTGGTCGCCAGATTTATCGGAATGCCGGAAGGATCGAGGCGGGTTTGATGCGACAATTCGCCGGTTATCGATCAGACTGCGTCGGGCGTACCGGATTGCCGTAGCTTGTTCGGGGGAACATGAAATGTCTTGGGGGCAAAGCGCGAGGCGCGCCGTGATGGTGTTCGCCGTAGTGACCGTGGGCGGGGTTGCCGCGATGCACCCGGGGGCAGTCAAGGCGTTCTACCTCAATATCTACCCGGACGACCCGGCGAAGGCGCAGGCGCTCGATCTGTGCTTCACCGAGAACCATGCGTTCAACCGGCTCGACTCGGACCAGCGCAATAGCTGCTACCAGCACTTCCTCAGTTTGGTCGCCGAGGTATCGAGCGCCAGCTTGGCACCGGCCGCCATCAACACGATCGACCTTCAGCGGGCAGCCGGTCAGGGCAGCTTGCCGCGGAACGACGTTCGCCGAGAGGAACAGACCCTAGCCGCCGCGCATCGGCCGCATTGAAGGTCAACTGGGCTGGCGGTGGACGGTTTGCGGCCCGATCCCGACACGATCCTTTCCGTCGCCATCGCGGCGGGGTAACGTCGCGCCCGAACCAGCCAGCCGGCAGCCAGGGGCGCGCTTATTTCCCGATGAAACTCTTTGGGTTTTCCCGTTCGTCGGCCGCGTTCCGCGTCCGCATCGCGCTGAACCTCAAGGGGCTCGCCTACGATGACGCGTTCATCCATCTGCGGCGCGGCGACCAGCGCGGCGGCGACTACCTCGCGGTCAATCCACAGGGCCTGGTGCCGGCGCTCGAGATCGACGGGCGGACCCTGATCCAGTCGATGGCCATCGTCGAGTATCTCGACGAAACCCACCCCGAGCCGCCCTTCCTGCCGGCCGACCCGGCGGCACGCGCGCGGGTGCGCGCGCTGGCGGCAATCGTCGCCTGCGACATCCATCCGATTAACAATCTGCGCGTACTGCGCTACTTAAGCCGGCCGCTCGGGCACGACCAGGCGGCGATCGAGACTTGGTACAATCATTGGATCGCGAGCGGTTTCGAAGCGTTGGAGCGATTGTTGGCCGCCGACGGCCGCACCGGCGAATTCTGCGACGGCGATCGGCCGGGGCTCGCCGACATCGCGCTGGTCCCGCAGGTGGTCAATTCCGAACGTTACCGGCTCGATCTTTCCCCGTACCCGACCATTGCGCGGATTTACGCCACTTGCATGAAGCTCAACGCCTTCGCCGCCGCCCATCCGAACAACCAGCCCGATCGCGATGACTGAGCGTCCTCGCGAGAAGCGCCGACTGCGTCGGTTCGTGCCGCATGCCGCCGCGCTCGCCGCCGCGCTGCTCGTCACCGGCTGCCAGCCGGTCGCGGCCGACGACAGCGCGGGCGTCAGCCCGGGCGACATCGCCCTCATCGAGCGCACGATGAAGGAGGTCGAGAAGAGCTATGTCGCGCCGGTGAAGCCCGACGAGCTCACCACCGGCGCGCTAAAGGGCATGCTGACCCGCCTCGACCCGCATTCCGATTACATGGACGAGCGCGAGTTCCATGATCTGATGGCCACGACCAGCGGCCAATTCGGCGGCGTCGGCATCGAGATCTCGGTCGATGACGGGGTGCCGCAGGTGATCGCGGCGATCGAGGGCACCCCGGCAGCGGCGGCGGGGCTCAATCCCGGCGACCGCATCATCAAGTCGGACGGGCAGGCGCTGGTCGGCATGGATATCGAGGAGGTGGTGCGCAAGCTGCGCGGCGCTCCCGGCACGCCGGTGACGCTGACCATCGCGCGCACCGGACGCCCCTCGTTCGAGGTCAAGATCACCCGCGCGATCATCAAGGTGGACTCGGTCAAATCCGCGCTCGAGCCGGGGCGCGTCGGCTATGTCAGGATCAGCACGTTCGACGAGAACACCGCGACCGAGCTGCGCGCCGCGATCGGCAGACTGCGGCAGGAGGCCGGCGGCAATTTCAGCGGCTTCATCCTCGATCTGCGCAACGACGCGGGCGGACTGCTCGATGCGGCGGTCGAGGCGGCGGCGGATTTCCTCGATTCCGGCACGGTGGTCACGACCCGCGGCCGCGATGCCGACGAGAACCGCGTCTACGAGGCGTCGCCCAACGGCGACCTTATCCGCGGCGTGCCGATGGTGGTGCTGGTCAACGGCGCGTCGGCCTCGGCGGCCGAGATCGTCGCGGGCGCGCTGCAGGACGATCACCGCGGCGTGCTTCTGGGCACCCGCAGCTTTGGCAAGGGCTCGGTGCAGAGCATCATCCCGATCGAGGGGCATGGCGCGCTGCGCCTGACGACGGCGCTCTATTACACGCCGTCGGGGCGCTCGATCCAGGGACAGGGGATCACCCCCGACCAGGTCGTGACCCTGCCGAAGGACGAGCAGGTGCCGAACGCACTGGTGACCTATGAGAGCGATCTCTACGGTTCGCTCAAGGCGACGGGCGCGCTCGCCCCGACCAATACGAGCACGCCGGCGCGGCCGGCCGGCGCGGCATTGAGCGACCATCCGATCAACCCCTCGGTACTCGGCACGCCGCAGGACGCGCAGCTCGTCGCCGCGCTCGACTATTTGAAGAAGCACCCGCGCAGCGCCTCGGCCAAGTAAGCGAGCGGGTCTGATCAGCGCGGCGACCGCCGCTCACACCGGTGGGCTGGCGATGACCCCGCTACGCGATCCGGGCGACGAGCGGCGCCAGAAACTCCCGCAGCGTCGGCGACCATTTGGCATGCTCGGGGCCGGCGGAACTATGCCCGAGATCGCTGTCGATCTCGAAATAGCGCGCCTCGACCCCGGCGTCCTTGAGCGCGCGCATCACCTCGGGCGCGATCTTCGGCGGAAACAGATTGTCGCTGCGGCACAGGATGTAGAGCACCTTCGCCTTGATCTTGGCGAAATCCGGCCGGGTGTCGAAGCCGAGCAGCGCGCGGCGCAGGATGATCAGCGAGTGCGCGTCCCATTTCGCGGCCCAGTCGGACGCGGTCTGGCGGATCGCCGCCTCGCGCGCGGCCGGGCCGGGGAAGCGCGGCGCCAGATTGGCCTCGATGCCATAGCGCTTCAGGGTCTCGACGCGGATGTCGGTCAGCGCGCCTTTGGCGCCGCCTTTGCCGTAATAGCGGCCGCCGTGCCAGTCGGGGTCGGCGGCGAGCCGCGAAAACATTTCGGCGAGCTGCTTGTCGGTGTTGACCGAGGCCCACGGCGCGGTGTTGACCGCGACGATGCCGTCCATAAAGCCGGGATAGGCAACCGCCCATTGGTACCCCTGATAGCCGCCGTAGGACGGCCCGGCGACGGCGACGAGGTGCTTGACCCCGAGCCAGTCGAGCAGCGCTTTTTGTGCCGCGACGATGTCGCGGATCGCGATCTTCGGAAAATCGGGGCCGTAGGGTTCGCCGGTCTTCGGGTTGCGGCTCGCCGCGTTGGTCGAGCCGAACGACGAGCCGAGCATGTTCGAGGCGACGACGAAGAGCTTGTCGGTGTCGATCGCCTTGCCGGGTCCGACGAGGCCGTCCCACGAGCCGGGCTGATTGCCGTTGGCCGGGTTGCGCCCGGCGAAATGGTGGCTGCCGGTAAAACCGTGGGTCAGCAGCACCGCGTTGCGCCCTCCATTCGGGCTGTCGGGCGCGGCGAGCCTGCCGTAGGTCTCGTAGGCGATCACCGCCTCGGGCAGAACCTCGCCGTTGGCCAGGCGGAAATCGCGGATCGTGAAGAACCGGTCCTCGACCGCCCCGAGATCGCGCGGCGGCGTTGCTGCTCCGTCCATCCTAGCTTCTCCCTCACAGTCGTGCCCGCGATTGTGCCACGCCGCTTTCGTCGCTGTCACGGCCAAGCCCAGTCTTCTCTTCCGCCAGCTTTCCCTTCCGGCGGCGGCCGGTTCGCGCTACACCGCAAGGACTGATCGTCCGCGCTCCGTCCGGGGCTTTTGGGGGATGCATGCGCCGTTTTCCAATGATCTTACTTCTGGGCGGGCTGGCCGCCTGCGCCGATGCGCCGCCGCCGGCCTCGTTGCCGCAGCAGGGAGTCAAGGCGAGTTTCCCGCCGGGCGGCGTCATCAATTTGATCCGGGTCGACGCCCTCGACACATTGCCGCTGCGCGCCGCCGAGCTAGTGGCGCCCGACGGAACGGCGACGCCGGCCACCTACCTCGACGCCGAGCGGGCGCCGCAGACGACCAATGGACAATCGACCCTCAACGATCCCTGGCGCACCAGCATGCTGGGCGCCAACGGGATACCGCAGCTGGCGAACGGTCAGCTCGCCCCGGCCGTGCGCAGTCGCGACACGCTGCTGTTGACGGTGTCGGCGGCGGAGATTCCACTCCCCGACCCGGTTGCCTACCGCCGCGACTGGGCGGGATACCGCATCCGCGTCACCTTCGCCGGGATCGGCGGCGCAGGCCAGCCCGACATCCGCGAGATTGCCGCACCGGAACCGCCGCCGGGTTAGGCTTTTCGGCTAGACGAGCCCGCCGCCGCCCGCTGGGGTGCCGATCATCGACAGCAATTCCCGCCGCGTCGTCGCGTCGTCGCGGAACACGCCGAGCATGCGGCTCGTCACCATGCTGACGCCGGGCTTGTGGACGCCGCGCGTCGTCATGCATTGGTGCGCCGCCTCGATCACCACCGCGACGCCCTTGGGGCGCAGCACCTCGTCGATCGTGTTGGCGACCTGCGCGGTCATTTTTTCCTGAATTTGCAATCGTTTGGCGTAGACTTCGACCAGCCGCGCCAGCTTCGAGATGCCGACGACGCGGTTATCTGGCAGATAGGCGACATGCGCCTTGCCGATGATCGGCGCCATATGGTGCTCGCAATGCGACTCGAAGCGAATATCCTTCAAGAGCACGATCTCGTCGTAGCCCGAGATTTCCTCGAAAGTGCGGTGCAGCAGCTGCACCGGGTCTTCGTCGTAACCGCTGAAAAACTCCTGATAGGCGCGCACCACCCGGTCGGGGGTGCCGAGGAGCCCCTCGCGCGTCGGGTCGTCGCCGGCCCAGCGCAGGAGGGTGCGCACCGCTTCCATCGCCTGCTCGCGCGAGGGACGCGCGGTCGCGGGCGCTGCGGCGACGGGCTTGGCGATATCGTTCATGGCGTTCTCTTTCCTCGCCGGGAATTCGGGCGCCCGGTCGGTTTTGCTTCTAGTGAGGCGGTTTTGCTTCTAGTTGAGGCGCCGCGTCTCCTGCGGGCTGTCCAGAGAAAAGGCGGGGACGCGGATGAGGAACTTCTCCCCGGCGGGCGTCTCCATCTCGTAGTCGCCGACCATCAGTCCGGACGGCGTCGTCAGCGGACAGGAGCTGGTATATTCGAAGCTCTCGCCGGGTTTCAGCACCGGCTCCTCGCCGACGACCCCGGGGCCGCGCACTTCGTGCAGCCGGCCGAGCGCATCGGTGACCTGCCAGTGCCGGGTGCGCAACTGCACGGTCTCGCCGCCCGCGTTCTCGATGCGCACATGATAGGCCCAAACATAGCGGTCCTCGGCGGGCGAGGAATGCTGGTCGAGATAGAATGGCCGGACCGTCACTTTTATCGAACGCGTCGTTTCCGAATACATCGCTCGCCTTTCTCGGGTCGCCTTTCCGGCGCTTGCTCTGGCCGGAACAATGTCGGGCGCGGGCAGTACCGCGTCAAGGTCGGGGCGATCAACCCGGCGCGAGCAGTTCCAATACCTTCTCGTCGGGCTTGCGCCCGCCATCCGGGCCGATCGCCTGGATGCAGATATGGTCGGCGCCCGCGTCCCAATGCTGCTGGAGCCGGGCGCGGATCTTCGTTTCGTCGCCCCAGGCGACGTTCTCGTCGATGAAGCGGTCCGATCCGCCGCCGGCAAGGTCGTCGTCGCCGAACCCGAGCCGGCGCCAATTGTTGAGGTAATTCTCGAGCCGCAGGTAATTGGCGAGCGCCTGGCGGCCCAGCGCGCGCGCCGTCGCCGCGTCGGTCTCGAGCAGCACCCAGATTTCGGGGCATAGGAGCTTGCCCGGGCCGAGGATTTGCCGCGCTTCGTGGGTATGCTCGGGGGTGACGTTGTAGGGGTGCGCGCCGTCGGCGTGGCTGGCCGACAGGGCCAGCATCCGGGGGCCCAGAGCGGCGAGAATGGTCGGCGGTTTTTTGGCCGGCTCCGGCGCGCCGTAGGGCGCGGCGGCCATCGCGTCGAGATAGGTGCGCATCGTCGTCACCGGCTTGCCATAGACATGGCCGCGCAGCCCCTCGACCGAGGGCACGTGCGACACGCCGAGCCCTAAGAGGAACCGCCCGCCCGATTGCTCGGCCAGCGCCCGCTGACCGTTGACCATCGCCATCGGGTCGCGCGCGTAGATATTGGCGATCCCCGGCGCGACGATGAGCTTCGTCGTGTTGGCGAGGAGCCACGACGAGTGGACCAGCACGTTGCGCCCGCGGCTTTCCGGCAGCCACAGCGCGGCGTAGCCCCACCCCTCGACCCGTTTGGCGAAGGCCGCGCCTTCCACCGCGGTCATCGCGTCCATCGCCGCCCACACGCCGAGCTTGCCGAGTTTCATCGTCATCTCCCCGCGGTCCTTGCTTCGATAATACGGCGTTTTGGCTCAGTCCGGCGCGGCAAAAGCGATCGGCCCTTGTTCGCGGGAAGCCGAGCGCGATATCAACTGCGACCAGATGCCAGTTCTTTTCCTTATCGTCCTCATCGACCTGATCGGGTTCGGCCTGGTCATCCCGCTCCTGCCGTTCTACGCCGAGCGCTTCGCCGCCTCGCCGCAGACGGTGACGGCGCTGATGGCGGTCTTTTCGCTGATGTCGATGCTGACCGCACCGTTCTGGGGGCGGCTCAGCGACCGTGTCGGGCGGCGCCCGGTGCTGATGGTCAGCATGGCGGCGGCATCGCTCGCCTATCTCTGGATGGGGTTCGCCGACGCGCTGTGGATGGTGTTCGCGGCGCGCGCCTTGGCCGGCGCCTGCGCCGGCAATATCGCGGCGGCCAACGCCTATATCGCCGACGTGACGACGCCGGAGAACCGGGCAAAGGGCATGGGGATGATCGGCGCCGCGTTCGGCCTCGGCTTCATCATCGGCCCGGCGCTGGGCGGGCTGCTCGCCGGCAACAAGCTGGCAACCGCCGATCTGCGTACCCCGGGCCTCGTCGCCTGCGCATTGTCGTTGGTGGCGCTGCTCGGCATCGTCTTCGCGCTGAAGGAAAGCCTGCCGCCGGGCTTGCCGCAGCGCAAGCGGCGCAGCCGGGTCGAGTTGCTGCGCGAGGCGCTCGCTCGCAAGGTGCTGGCGCGCCTCCTCGCGATCTTCTTTCTGACAATCCTCGCCTTCGCCGGGATGGAGGCGACCTTCGCGCTGTGGGCGATGGCGCAGTTCGGCTGGGGGCCGGCGCAGATCGGCTATGTCTTCACCTATGTCGGACTGATATCGGCGATCATGCAGGGCGGCCTGATCGGCCGGCTGACCGCGCGCTTTGGCGAGGAGAAATTGCTGATCGCCGGCCTGGCGTCGATCGCGTTGGGGCTCCTCATTCTCCCGGCGGCGGGCGACCTCGCGCTGCTGCTCGCCTCGGTCACCTTCCTCGCGCTCGGGATGGGGGCGATGCAGCCCTCGCTCAATAGCCTCATCTCGCGCCGCGCCGGCGCCGAGGAGCAGGGCGAGGTGATGGGCGTCGCGCAATCGGTCGCGAGCCTGTCGCGCGTGCTGGGGCCACTTCTCGCCGGACTGCTGTTCGCCGGGTTCGGGCGCGACAGCCCGTTTCTCTGCGGCATGGTGCTGGTGGTGGCCGCCGCGCTGATCGGCTGGCGCCTGCCGCCCGCCCAGCCCGCCGCTGCTGCGCCGCGGCCGGCGGAATGAGTTCCGCGCCAATGAGCCCGCGTCGATGAGCCCGAGGGGCCGCATGCCGCCATCGGCGACGCCGGGCGCCAAGGGCAGGCTGATCGATGGGCTCAGGGCGCTGAAAGGCCTTGGCCCCTATCTCTGGCCGCGCGAGTCGCTCGAATTGCGCCTTCGCGTCGTCGCCGCGCTGGCGCTGCTGGTCGGCGCCAAGGCCGTCAACATCGGCGTGCCGTTCCTCTACAAGCACGCGGTCGACACGCTCGGCGGCAAATACGGCCTCGTCGTCGTGCCGGTAATGCTGGTCGTCGCCTACGGCGCGGCGCGGGTCTGCGCCCAAGGTTTCAACGAACTGCGCGACGCGGTGTTCGCCAAGGTCGAGCAGCGCGCGGTGCGGCGGCTGGCGCTCAGCGCCTTCAAGCACCTGCACTCGCTGTCGCTGCGCTTCCATCTCGACCGCCGTACCGGCGGCCTCGCCCGTGCGGTCGAGCGCGGGACCCAGGCGGTCGATTTCCTCCTCACCTTCATCCTCTTCAACATCGTGCCGACACTGATCGAGATCCTCATCGTCTGCGCGATCCTGTGGCGGCTTTACGATTGGGAATTCGCCGCGGTCACCTTCGCGACGATCACGGTCTATATCGCCTTCACCTTCGCGGTGACCGATTGGCGGGTGCGCTTCCGCCAGGAGATGAACGCGCGCGACAGCGAGGCGAATTCGAAATCGGTGGACGCCCTCCTCAACTACGAGACGGTCAAATATTTCGCCAACGAGACGCACGAGGCGGCGCGCTACGACCGCTCGCTGCAGGCTTATGAAAAGGCCGCGGTCAAGAGCGAGACGACGCTGGCGCTGCTCAATATCGGCCAGGGGATCATCATCGCCTGCGGGCTCATCGGCGTGATGCTGCTCGCCGCGCAAGGCGTCGCCGGCAAATGGATGACGGTCGGCGATTTCGTGCTGGTCAACGCCTATCTGATCCAGCTCTACATGCCGCTCAATTTCCTCGGCATGGTCTACCGCAACATCAAGCAGTCGCTGGTCGATCTCGAGCAGATGCTGGCGCTGCTCAAGGTCGTGCCCGAGATAACCGACCGCGAGAACGCGCCGGCGCTGGCGGCAAGAGAGGGCGCGGTCGCGTTTCGCGGGGTCGATTTCCGCTACGATCCGCGCCGGCCGATCCTCGAGGACATCGATTTCCGCATCGCGGCCGGTCACACCGTGGCGATCGTCGGCCCGAGCGGCGCCGGCAAATCGACGATTGCGCGGCTTTTGTTCCGCTTTTACGACGTCGATGCCGGCGCGATCGAGATCGACGGCCAGGACATCCGCGACGTGACGCAGGACAGCCTCAGGCGGGCGATCGGCGTGGTGCCGCAGGACACCGTGCTGTTCAACGACACCATCCTCTACAACATCGCCTATGGCCGCCCCGGCGCCACCCGCGCCGAAATCGAGGAAGCCGCCCGCTTCGCGCGCATCCACGATTTCGTAACCGGCCTGCCGGACGGCTATGACACGACGGTCGGCGAGCGCGGCCTCAAACTCTCCGGCGGCGAGAAGCAGCGCGTCGCGATCGCCCGGGTAATCCTCAAGGCGCCGGAAATCCTGATCTTCGACGAGGCGACCTCGGCGCTCGACACCAAGACCGAGCGCGAGATCCAAGCGAGCCTTGCCGAGATCGCCGCCGGGCGGACCACGCTGATCATCGCGCACCGGCTCTCGACGATCGTCGACGCCGACCAGATCCTGGTGCTCGACCAGGGCCGCATCGTCGAGCGGGGCCACCACCGCGAGCTGCTCGACCGCGACGGCGTCTATGCGACGATGTGGGCGCGCCAGCAGGAAGCCGCCCGCCGCGAGGCGGCGATGGCGGAGTAAGACGCGCTGAAGGGTAGCGTCGATCTCGCCGTCTCGATCCGCGCCGGCGACCGGCGGGCTTTGGCTCGCGCCGTAACCCTGGTGGAATCGACCCGCGCCGATCACCGCGCGGAAGCTGAGCAGCTGGTCGCGGCGTTGCTGCCCCACACCGGGGCGGCGACCAGGCTGGGCATTTCCGGGCCGCCCGGCGCCGGCAAATCGACCTTTATCGAACGCTTCGGCCTCGACGGGCTGGCGCGCGGGCGTCGCATCGCGGTGCTGGCGGTCGATCCCGTATCGAAGCGCGGCGGCGGCGCGATCCTCGGCGACAAGACGCGGATGGCCGAGCTGTCGCGCGCGCCCGGCGCCTTTATCCGGCCGAGCCCGGGCGGCGAGACGATGGGCGGGGTCGCGCGCCGGACGCGCGAAACCATCCTGCTGTGCGAGGCGGCGGGATTCGACACGGTGATCGTCGAGACGATCGGCGCCGGCCAGTCGGAAACCACCGTCGCCGAGATGACCGACATGTTCGTGTTGATCCTGCCGCCCGCCGCCGGCGACGAGTTGCAAGGGCTGAAACGCGGCATCATCGAGCTCGCCGACCTCGTGCTGATCAACAAGGCGGACGGTGAGCTCCACGACCACGCTAACCGCGCCGCCGCCGATTACGCCAGCGCGCTGCACCTGGTGCGGCCGCCGGTGGCGGGGTGGCAGGCGCCGGTGCGCGCGGTGTCGGCGCTGACCGGCGCGGGGGTCGGCGCGATATGGGACGATGTCGCCCACTTTCGCGCGCTGCTGGAAGCAAGCGGCGGCTGGTCGCGCCGCCGCGCCGAGCAGGCCCGCGCGGCGCTGTGGACCGAGATCGGCGACGGCCTCACCGCGCAATTCCGCGCCGCCCCCTCCGTCGGGGCGGGGCTTGCCGAGATCGAGCGCGAAGTGATGGTCGGCATCCGTACCCCGACGGAGGGGGCGCGGGCGCTCCTGCGGGATTTCCTTGCCGGCTAAGGCCAGAAGGTCACCATCAGCGCACCGACGAGCGGCACGAACGCGACCAGCAAGCCAATTTCCGGCTTGCGATAGGCCCGCAGCACAAAACCGGCGATCGGCGCTCCGACGCACGCGACCATTCCCGCGGACCACACCGCGACAGCCGATGGATCACCGCCCATTCCTTCGTGGCTGCCGAAGATAAAGCCCGAGACAACGATCAGCAGCAAGGCGAGCAGACCGTCGACGAGCGAGGCGAGGATCAGGAGAACCAGCACTGGCGCGGTTCACCATTCCGCCGCGGGATACAACCCCATGCGGCGCGCCTTCTCGATGACCAGCGCCGTCACGGCATCGACCGTCGGGGTCGCGACATCGGCGGCGCGGGCGAAGGCTTGGATTGACGTTAGAATGCCGTCGATCTCCGGCGGCCGGTTTCGCTCGAAATCCTGCAGCATCGACGATTTGTGCGACGAAGTCGGGCGGGTGCCGTAGGAGTTCTTGAAATTGTCCTCGACATCGATGCCGTGCGCCTTGGCGACCGCCAGCCCCTGGCGCATCAGGTCCTGGCTCAGCGCCAGCAGCTCGGGATGGCGGCCGATGACGCCGATCGGCTCGCCGGTCAGGGCGCAGATCGGGCTGGTCGAGAGGTTGCGCAGCAGCTTGTCCCAGATCTCGACACGGATGTTCTCGGTGATCGGCGCGGCGAGGCCATGGCGTTCCAGCTCGGCCGAGATCGCCTGGATGCGGCGCGACATCGTGCCGTCGGGCTCGCCGAGGGTGAACTTGTTCTTGGTCATCGGCGAATTGCGGACGACGCCGGGTTCGATCACCTCGTTAGCCGAGTTGATCATGCAGCCGATGACCCGCTCGTGGCCGATCTCGCGGGCCAGCGCGCCCTCGGGGTCGAGCCGCGACAGATCGGGCGACGGCGCGTTCGCATCGGCGCGGTAGAGGTACCACCAAGGGATGCCGTTCATCGCGAAGACGACGCTGGTGTCGGGACCGACCAGCGTCGCGATCGACGAGGCCAGCGCGGCGAGCACCGAGGATTTGACCGCGACGATGACGAGGTCCTGCGGCCCCAATTCCTCCGGCCGGTCGGTGGCGCGGATGCGGGCGTGGTAGCGCTCCTCGGCGATCTGCAGCGTGATCCCGCGCTCCCGCACCGCGGCGAGCTGCGCGCCGCGCATCACCGCCGACACATCGGCGCCGGCGGCGCCGAGCCGCGCCGCCAGATGCCCACCGACCGCGCCCACCCCGAAGATCGTTGTCTTCATCCTCGATCCCTGTTTCCGTGCCGGGCGATGCCGATCGCCCGCCTCCTCGCCCTCGCTTTCGCCACGCTCTTGCTGTGCAAGTCGCCGGCCGCCGCGCTCGACCTCTTTGCCACGCACGAGGTCACCGTGCAATTCGCCACCGCCGACGGCAAGCCGATGCCGGATGCCGAGGTGCGGGTTTTCGCGCCGGGCGATCTCACCCATCCGGTCAAGACCGGGAAGACCGACAAGGACGGCAAATTCGAATTCGGCACCGACCGCGACGGGCTGTGGACGGTCGAGGCGCGCACCGCCGGCGAAGTCGCGCGATCGATGGTGCGCGTCGGCGGCGATACCGGCGGCTCCGGCGGGGAAGGGCGCGGCCTGTCGCCGTACCTCGTGTTCGGCGCGCTCGGCGTGCTGCTGGCCATCGCGGTATGTTACCGGTTCCTGCGCGCCCGCGCGCGCAGACGCGCCGGTCCGCGCTGATCCTCGCGCTCTCCGAGGGTCAGCTGCGGTCGATCAGCGTCTCGATCGCATCGACGGGCCAGACAAGGCTGGTGGGCGCGCTGTGCAGCGCGATACCAAGCGACGGGTCGATCCCGTCAGCGGGAAGATCGAAGGCCATGTGGTGGCTGAAATGCGCGAGCACGCCGGCGAGATAAAGCCCGGCGGCCCATTTCCAGACGCTTTCCTGCTCGCGCGAGCGCACCCGGCTAAAATCGCGGCGTCCGCTCTTCGGCAACCCCGGCGGACCGATCATGGTCTTTCCCCGGCAACGGTGAGGACGGCCACAATAGCAACATTCGCGACCGGCGTCATCGGCGCAAAATCACGGGGATCGGGGTTGCCTAACCCAGCGCCGGGTGTTTCCAGCCGAGCCATTCGCAGACCGCGCGGCCCATCACCAGTTCCTTGTCCTTGTCCTGCAGCCAGGACAACTCGTCGGTAAACATCGTCACGCATTGCCGGTAGCTGCACGGCATGCGGGTGATGTCGGTGCCCCAGAAGCAGCGGTGGGGGCCGAACGCGTCGAAGATCCGCCGCAGGTAGCCGTGGATGTTCTTGTAGGGGTAAGGCGCGCTCGAATAGCTGGGCGCGCCCGACATCTTGACCCCGACATTGGGCAGCTTGGCGAGCGCCAGCATGTCGGGCAGGTCGGCCCAGGCCGCGTCGTCGGTGCCGCCGGCGCCGCCGCCGTGCCGCCCCAGATGGTCGATGTGCATCTTGAGCCCGGGGTGGCTCTCGGCGATCTTGCCGAATTCCGTCATGTGGCCGCCGGCCAGGAGGCCGACCACAGAACCCTGCTTTTCGCAGGCGTCCCAGAACCAGTCGAGCGACCCGTCTGTCCAATACCGCTTCTGGTGCTCCTGGTTGAAGGTGAAGCGAAACCCGACCATGCCCGGCCGCGAGCGCCAGTCGCGGACGATCGCTTCCTTGTTCGGCGCTTCGAGATCGAAATGTCCGAGGATGCAGAATTTGTCGGGATGCGCCTTGACCGCCTCGATCGCCTGCACATTGACCGCCTCACCGAGCGACGAAGGCGGGTGGAGCACCGCGGCATCGACCCCGGCCTCCTTCATCTCGGCCAGCGCGTCATCGACGTCGTAGGTCGGGATCTGCCGGTGATGCGCCGACATCTTGCCGTTTTCCCAGATGTGGATTTGCGAGTCGACGATCAGCATGGCGTCCTCCGCGGAAATTGATGTCCTGTCATTGCGAGCCCACGGGTCCGACCTCCGGCCGGCCCGAGGATAAACTACGCGAAGCAATCTAGGCCCGCCTAGCCCTCGCCCAATTGGGATTGCCGCGTCGCCGCGCTCCTCGCAATGAAAACGCCGCCCATGCTGCTTTGCTATGGCCGCGATAGAAAACCGGCATTTTGAATATCGCCATGCCGCTCTTACCTTTGACCAAGGCCAACGGGAGCACGTGCAGATGCGGTTTGGACTCTTCGGCAGCGCCCAGGCGAAGCGGCCGGAACCGGGCGCCGAACTGACCGACAGCAGTCAGGGCTTCCGCGAATGGATCGACAACAATATCGAGGCCGAGGCGCTCGGCTTCCACTCGACCTTTGTGGTCGAGCACCATTTCACCGGGTTCGGCCAGGTCTCGGCGAGCCTCAATTTGCTGACCTGGCTGGGCGCGCGCACCACGACCTTGCGCCTCGGCACCGCGGTCTTGGTGCTGCCCTGGCACAACCCGGTGCTGCTCGCCGAGCAGGCCGCGACGCTCGACCTGCTCAGCGGCGGGCGGCTCGATTTCGGCGTCGGCAAGGGCTACCGCTACAACGAGTTCGCCGGCTTCGCGATGCCGATGGCGGAGGCCGACGCGCGCTTCGACGAGTCGATGGCGGTCATCACCAAGGCCTTCACCAGCAACGAGAAGTTCAGCCACAAGGGCAAGTTCTGGCAATTCGACAACGTCATTGTCGAGCCGCCGCCGGCGGCGCGCCCGCACCCGCCGTTCTGGATGGGCGCCGGGTCGGAGCGCTCGGTGCGCCAGGTCGCCGAGCGCGGCTACAACCTCCTGCTCGGTCAGTACGATCTGCTGGAGGACGTCGTCCGCCACGTCGCCCAGTTCAAGCAGGACGTGGCCGCGCGCGGCCGCGAGTACGACCCGATGGAGGTTGGCATCGCCCGCGCCGTGCATTTCGCCGACACGCCCGAGGAGCTGGAGGCGGCGCAGGTGCGGCGCCTGCAAGGCCATGTGCGGATCAACAAGCTGGCCGAGAAGCCGGGCGACGACCGCGAGCGCTTTGTCCACAACGATGCCGAGATGCGCAAATTATGCGACGCCACCGCGATCTTCGGCACGCCCGACCAGATCGCCCGCAAGCTCGAAACGCTGCGCGACGGCGGCGCCGAGTACGTGATCGTCAATTTCGGCGGTGCGATCAAGAACATCCGCCGGTTCGCCCGCGAGATCATGCCGCATTTCGCCGGTGAGCCGCGCCTGGCCGACGCCGCCAAATAAATCCGCGCTCACGCCGTCCAGGGATGGCGCGGCGGCGGGCTGGATGGCGCGGCTGAGCCAATCTCCTGCGGGGCCTCGCCCAATGCCGCGGCGAGGACGTCGCGGAAGGGCGAGGCCGTCGTGCGCCGGGGCGCGGTGCGAGCGTCTTCGAGCGCCCCGCGCAGGTCGAAATTCTCGTCCTTCAGGCCGCCGACGATCTGCTCGGAGGCCGAGCGGAAATCGGCGAAGCTCCGCTGTTCGGCGCGAATTTCCTCGCTCAGTTCGTGGATTAGCCGCTCCGCCTCGTGCAGGCGCTGGAGCGCGGCGAGCTGGCTTTGCCGCTCGCGTTCGAGCCGGCGGCGCAGATCGAGGTTTTCCCGGCCGATCCTCTCGGCCGGCTCGCCCGCGTCGGGCGAGCCGCCGGCGAACTCGACGCAGATTTCGCTGAGCGGCGCGCCCTCGGCGGTGCGCCGGAAGCCGTTGACGCCGGCGATCGCCTCGTTGTCGCTGGTGTTGGGATGCAGCGCGACCTCCAGGCAGCGGATCGCGGTGTCCCACTTGTTCCGTTCCATCGCTCGTCCGCGTCTCGCACCCGCCTTGAATGCGTCATCGGCGATTGTCGGCGCCGCACGTTAACGAGCGCTGAAAACCGGGCCGTCCCCCTCCGGCGCAAACCGGGACGCCGCGCCGACCTGCTTTCCCTGATCTTGCAGGGAACCTGCAGCCACAGGATAAGACGTACCGTCCGCGATCTTGTTGCATCAACGATCGATCGCCGCCGCGGAACGGCGAAGTGCGAGAGACCATGGCTGCATACGACGCTGACGGCGGCCGTTTCTCTCGCACGCCGCCGGAAGTCATGGCGATATTGGACTAACCGTACCCAAAAAGCCGGGATGCAAGCTACGATTGAGCTTGCCGCAACCCGCTACCCCACCCAACAAATCTGGAACTCCCGACGGCTATGGAGCCGGTGGGACATGACCGGTGGGATATGACCGGGGACACGATGAGAATAAACGCCGATTATCTTCGCCGGCATGACGGCGAGACGCATGGCGACAAAGAGCGCAGGCTTCACCGCCGACTTCTATTTGTCTGGGCCGTACGCGGGGGCTAAACTCTCCGCCAGAGATTTTGTCTCACTGAGGAGATACCGCCGTGAACGATGTCGCGCCCTCTCGCTATAAATGGGTAGGAACTCGGCCGATCCGTCCGGATGGCGTGCCGAAGGTCACGGGGCGCGCGATGTACGGCGCCGACATGTCGTATCCGGGCGCGCTCTACGGCAAGGTGCTGCGCTCGCCGCACGCCCATGCGCGCATCCGCTCGATCAATACCGACAAGGCCAAAGCGCTGCCCGGGGTCAAGGCGGTGATCACCGGCGCCGACTTCCCCGACCACAAATTCGAGTACATCGGCCCGGAGCGCGTCGCGGTCAATTTCTGGCATGTGACGCGCAACGTCATGGCGCGCGAGAAGACGCTATACGAGGGTCATGCCGTCGCCGCCGTCGCCGCGATCAGCAAGGAGGTCGCCGAGGAAGCGGCCGAGCTCATCGAGATCGATTACGAGGTGCTGCCCCACGTCATCGACGTCGACGACGCCATGGCCGAGAACGCGCCGCTGCTCTTCGATGACATGATCACCCGCGGCGTCGAGCCGGCGCCGACCAAGCCGTCGAACGTCTCGAAGCGGCTCGACTTCGCGATCGGCGATGTCGAGAAGGGTTTCGCCGAGGCCGATGTCGTGATCGAGAAGGAATTTAAGACCGCGGCGGTGCACCAGGCCTATATCGAGCCGCACGCGACGATCGCGAAGGTCGAGGCCGACGGCCAGGGCGAGATCTGGGCGTCGAGTCAGGGCCATTTCGTCGTCCGCGCGCTGACCGCGAAGCTGCTCAACATGCAGATCGGCGATTTGCGCGTCACCCCGGCCGAGATCGGCGGCGGGTTCGGCGGCAAGACCGTCGTCTACATCGAGCCGGTCGCGACCTTGCTGTCCAAGAAGACCGGCCGCCCGGTCAAGATCGTGATGAGCCGCGACGAGGTGTTCAAGGCCTCCGGCCCGACCTCGGGCTCGTCGATGAAGGTCAAGATCGGCGTCAAGAAGGACGGCAAGATCACCGCCGCCGAGGGCGTCTTCAAGTTCCAGGCCGGCGCCTTCCCCGGCTCGCCGGTGATGAACGCCTGCCTTTGCGCCTTCGCCCCGTACGAGATCGAGAACGCCCACACCACCGGCTACGACGTCGTCTGCAACCGGCCGAAATCGGCCGCCTACCGGGCGCCCGGCTCGCCGATCTCGGCCTTCGCGGTCGAGAGCGTGCTCGACATGTGCGCCAAGAAGATCGGCTTGGACCCGGTCGAGTTCCGCCTCAGGAACGCGGCCAAGGCGGGCACGCCGATGATCTACGGGCCAAAGCTCGCCCATGGCGGCTACATCGAGACGCTGGAAGCGGTGAAGAACCATCCTGCCTGGAAGGCGCCGCTCGGCCCCAACCAGGGCCGCGGCGTCGCCTCGGGCTACTGGTTCAACGGCGGCGGCGAATCGAGCGCCACCGTTCAGCTCAACGCCGACGGCACCGTGCTGGTCGCCACCGGCAGCGTCGATGTCGGCGGCTCGCGCGCCTCGATGGCCTTGATGGCGGCCGAGACGTTCGGCGTCGATTACAACCAGGTGCGGGCGATCGTCGCCGACACCGCCTCGGTCGGCTACACCCACGTGACCGGCGGCAGCCGCGTCACCTTCGCGACCGGCACCGCGGTCGTCGACGCCGCGAAGAAGGCGATCGAGATACTGCGCGCCCGTGCCGCGATGATCTGGGACGTGGATGTCGACGGCGTCGTCTGGGAAGACGGCCACGCCAAGCCGGCGTCGAGCAATGTCGGCGATTTCGAGCCGATGTCGCTGAAGGAACTGGCCGGCAAGGCGGCGGTGACCGGCGGGCCGATCACCACCGCGGCCTCGGTCAACGCCGGCGGTCAGGCGCCCGGCTTCGCCACCCAGTTCTGCGATGTCGAGGTCGACCCCGAGACCGGCAAGGTGACGATCCTCAGGTTTGTCGCGGCGCAGGATGTCGGCACCGCGATCCACCCGTCCTATGTCGAGGGGCAGATTCAGGGCGGCGTCGTCCAGGGCATCGGCTGGGCGCTCAGCGAGGAATACATCTACGACCAGAAGGGCCGGCTCGATAATGCCGGCTTTCTCGATTATCGCTGCCCGGTCGCCAGCGACCTGCCGATGATCGAGCCGCTGCTGGTCGAGGTGCCGAACCCGGCGCATCCCTACGGCGCCAAGGGCGTCGGCGAGGTCAATATCTGCCCGCCGATGGCGGCGATCGCCAACGCGATCGAGAACGCCATCGGCCGGCGGATGACCGAGCTGCCGATGTCGCCGCCGAAAATCCGCGCGGCGCTCGACCACAGCGCCGACTGAGCCGATGCCATCCGCGCAGGTTACGCTCTCGAGCGGGTTCAGCCGCCGCTATACCGGCGGCCGGCGCGAATTCGAGATCGAGGCGCGTACCCTGCGCGATGTCATCAAGGCGCTCGACAAGATGTACCCGGGGCTCGGCGAGCATCTCGAGGAAGAGACGACGGTCGCGATCGACGGCGCGATCCACGACGCCCCCGGCTATTTCCAAAAGCTGAACCAGGGCAGCGAGGTGTTCTTCATCCCGAAGCTCGAGGGCGGCTGAAGAGCCACTGACAGCCGCCAGGCGCCGCCGAGCGGTTAACGAAAACGAATGCGGCCCGGCACATCGTGCGAGCCGCCCGGCACCTGGTTGCCCTTAACAAAAAAAACGAACGCGGCCCGGCGCATCGTACCGAGCCGCCCGGCGCCTGGGTGCCCTTAACAAAAAAACGAACGCGGCCCGGCGCATCGTACCGAGCCGCCCGGCGCCTGGGTGCCCTTAACAAAAAACGAACGCGGCCCGGCACATCGTGCCGAGCCGCGTCGCGCCGCGAAAATTGCGGGTCAGCCCCCGCCGGTCAGCGCCTCACAGATTTTCCGCCACCGTGGCGAAAGTGCTGCTGAGGTTCACGCCGACAGTGCCGATCACGGCGGCGATGGCCACCCCGATAAAGGAGAGGAGCAGCGCGTATTCGATCGCGCTTGCGCCGCGTTCGTCTTGGAAAAGGCGCCGAAATATGGCGGGCATCCGGTATGCTCCAGCGAAACGATAACGCCGCCACTGTCGCCGGAGGGCCGGTCGCATTTCAATAAAATTGATGCTTAATTCGATCCGCATCTTCGATAATTAGTGCGGCCGTTATGCGGGCGCCTGCGGTGCGCCTAACGCCACCTCGGAGCACCGCGCTTACCGTCCGCCGGGTTCGTAACGAAAATCACACGGCGGGACGGCTCCGTACCTCGTCCGCGACCTTGCGGCTGAGGTGCTTGCCGTCGCCGAGCGCGCCCTTGAGCGCGCCGCCGTCGATGACGACCTTGCCGCGCAGCATCGTCAGCGACGGCCAGCAGGCGAGGTCGCGGCCTTCCCACGGCGAATAATCCGCCTCGTGCATCTCGGCGGCCTTGACGACGTGCCGCCGCCGCGTGTCGAGCAGCACGATGTCGGCGTCCGAGCCGACCGCGAGCGCGCCCTTCCTCGGATAGAGCCCCATGATCTTCGCCGCGTTCGACGAGATCAGGTTGACGAACTGCACGAGGTCGTAGCCGCGCTTCTCGACCGTCTCGGTATAGATCAGCGACACCCGCGGCTCGACCCCGGCATTGCCGCCGGTGGTGTCGTCGATCCGGTTGCCTTGGAGTTTGAACTTGAGCGGACAGCAGATTTCGTCGGTGGCGACGGTCTGGATTGCGCCGTGGTTGGTGCCGGCCCACAGCGCCGCGTGGTCCTCGGCGAATTTCAACGACGGGTAGGTGTGGTAGATCTGCCCGTTCGGCCGCTTGTAGTCCTCAGCCGAATACATCAGGTACTGGTGCAAGGTCTCGCCGTAGATCGGCACGCCGTCATTGCGCGCGGCGGCGATCGCGCGCACCCCGGTCGCCGCCGAGGTATGCAGCATGTAGAGCGCTGCCCCCGGGATATTCGCGGCGAGGCGGATCACCCGGTTGAACGCGAGGTCCTCACTGAGGGTGGTGTGGACCTCCGCCATGTTCTCGAAGCCGGTGCGGCCCTCGCGCGTCAGCTTCTCGTACATATGCATGACGAGGTCGTTGTCCTCGGCGTGGATCGCGGCGAGCCCGCCGGCTTTCGCCAGCACGGTCAGCACCTCCATGATGCTGCCGAACGGCACCATGCGGCCCTTGCGCGACGGGGTGATGTCGGTGGTGAACATCTTGACCGTCGGGTGCCCGGCGGCAACCGCCTCGGCCAGCTGGTCGGGCACCGACCAATCGAGCTTCCCTTGCACCATTGTGTGGAACGCATAGTCGCAGTGGCAGTCGCCGGCCCATTCCTTCTGCCGCCGCTCGATCGCCTGCTGCACGGTGTTGTCGCCGTCGACCAGCGCGAAATCGAGGATCGTCGTGGTGCCGCCGAAGAGGGCCGCCTGGCTCACCCGGTCGGGACCGTCGGTGAGGTTGGGCTGGGTCTGGCCCGGCGTCGGCATCGGCCAGCGGCAATGGACGTGCGGGTCGATCCCGCCGGGGATGACGACCTGCCCGCTGGCGTCGATGGTGCGCTTGGCGCCAAGCGCCGCCAAGCTGCCGGGCGCGCCGAGCGCGACGATCTTCTCGGCTTCGATGCCGATATCGGCCGGTTGCGCCCCCGACGGCAGCACGGCGGTCCCGCCGGTGATCACGATGTCGAGCATGGAAGCCTCCTATTCAGCGTGGACATGCGGGCGAGCCGCCTGCGATCCCAGGACCGACGGCGACGCGAAGGCGAAATGCGCGAGGATCGCCGCGCGCGGTATCTCGTGGACGACAAAGACCAGCCGGCTGCGCCGGTCGTCATCCGGCCAGCCGTCGAGCCATTCCGGCGCGAACATCGTGTGCTGCGCCGCCTGGACCAGCGCCGGCCGCCCGCCGCGGTCGCTAAAGGCGACGATGCCTTTGACCCGCAACAGATCGCTGCCATAAGCGCCGGCGAGCGCGCCCAGGGCGCGGGCGAAATCGAGCCGGGTGGTCTCGCCGTCGAGCGTGATCGCGAAGGTGTCGATACCGTGGCTGTGGACGGCGTCCACCCCCCACCCCGACCCTCCCCCGCTTGCGGGGGAGGGAGCGCGCCGGTGCGAGGACGTTGTCTCGACGCCCTCCCCCGCTTGCGGGGGAGGGCCGTGGTGGGGGCTGAACAGCACACGCCCTGGATCGCTCGCCTCCTG
>Ga0209483_1000375_pt1 | contig 40061 bp, 37 predicted proteins | sample NGEPerA_FD_184508 | JGI IMG/M metagenome (GOLD analysis project Ga0209483, IMG submission 184508) | Arctic peat soil microbial communities from the Barrow Environmental Observatory site, Barrow, Alaska, USA - NGEE PermafrostL2-A... | ecosystem: Environmental > Terrestrial > Soil > Wetlands >...
GTTCTGGACCCACCCCCGGGTGCGCGTGACCCCCCACAATGCGGCCGGAGGCTTCGGGCGCCTGCAGCGCCAGGCCGATCTGTTCGGGGCCAACCTGGATCGGTGGCTGGCCGACCAGCCGCTCGACTACGACGTGACCGATGCCATCAAGGAGCACCACCGATGACCTATGACGCACTGCCCGATGCCCCGTCCTGGTTCATCCGGGCCCTGGCCGTGCCGCGGGGGGACCTGGTGGTGGACGTGGCCGGCTGCCCCATCCATGCCCTCACCTTCGGCACCCCGGGTGCCCGGGGGCTGGTCTTCGTCCATGGCGGGGGGGCCCACGCCCACTGGTGGACCCACGTGGCCGCCACCTTCGCCGACGAGTTCCGGGTGGTGTGCGTCGATCTGTCGGGCCACGGCGACAGCGGGCACCGACCGGCCTACTCGCTCGAGCAGTGGACCGACGAGGTCATGGCCGTGGCCGACGCCGGTGACATCGCCGGGCCCCCGGTGGTGGTCGGCCACTCGATGGGCGGCTTCGTGACCATCGGCACCGCCGCCCGCCACGGCGACGCGGTCAGCGGGGCCATCGTGTGTGACTCACCGGTCACCGAGCCCGATCCCGAGATCGCCTCCTACCGGCTGAAGGAGGCGTTCGGCCGGCCCCGGGTCTACCCGACGCTCGAGGACGCCTTCGCCCACTTCCGCACGGTGCCGGCCCAGGACCACTACCTCGACTACGTCATGGACTTCGTCGCCCACCACTCGGTGCGGCCGACCGAGGGCGGGTACCAGTGGAAGTTCGACCGTGACGTCTTCGCCCAGTTCGGCGGCGGCCTGCGCAGCGTCGCGCTCCCCTACCTGTCCCGGGTCCGGTGCCGCTTCGCCCTGCTGCGGTCCGAGCACGGCCTGGTCACCAGGGACATCGGGCGGTTCATGTACGAAGAGCTCGGCCGGGTCACGCCGGTCATCGAAATCCCCGAGGCGGGCCATCACGCCATGCTCGACCAGCCCCTCATCCTGTTGACCGCGCTGCGCACGCTGCTCGCCGACTGGGACCACTCCGAACCCCGGCAACGGGACTGAGCGACGTCCCGGCCACCCGGTCGGACCGGGGGCCGGAGGTGGCGACCACCCCGGTCCGGTGGCAGGCGTGCACCTACCCGACCGCAGCCCCTGCCCGACGCGTCACGCGCGGATGTCTCGCCCCCTCGTGACCGCCTGAGGGCTATCCGGATCGCCACAGGATGCGGCGGTGGGGCAGGTCCATCGGCCCGACGTAGACATCCCCCCGGGGGACGAACCCGCGTCCGGTGTAGAACCCGAGGGCACCGACCCGGGCTGCCGCCCACACGTCGAGTCCGGCCTCCTCGGCCCGCTCCTGCACGGCCGCCACCAGGCACCGGCCGATGCCGCGTCCCTGGACCGCGGGATCGACGGCCATGAGGGCCAGTCGGAGGGTGGCGAAACCCGGCAGCGGGTCGACGACCACCGTGACCCCGCCGACGACGGCCCCGTCGGGGGCGGTGACACCCAGGTGGAGCGAGGAGGGCTCGCCATCGAAGGGATAGGTCGCGGGGAGGTCCACCCGCCCGTCGCGGAGCACGTACCGGCGCAGGTCCACCAGGTCGGAAGCGTCGATCTCGGCGAGGGTCCCCCCCGGGGTGTCGGACGGCGGCCGGGACCGCCACCACGGCGCTGATGGGTGCGATGTCCCGGTGGGGGTCATGGCGCCAGCGTAGGGAGACCAGGCCCTACCGGGCACCACACCGGCAGCTGGGTAGCATCGGCCCGTCGGATCGGGCCACCCGGTCCACCGTCGGATCGATCGTCACACGAGTCGGGAGCAGACATGAGCGAGCCGGACACCCGGGGCACCATCTTCATCGACCCCGTCCTCTATGCGGACCAGGCGGCGTGGCACGCCGCGGCGGCCGAGCTCCGGGCCGACGCGCCGGTCCTGCGGGTCGAGGTCGAGGGCTACACCCCGTTCTGGGCGGTCACCCGCCACGAGGACGTGTTCGCCGTCTCCCGCGACAACGAGCACTTTCTCAACACCCGCAACTCGGTCCTCGGCCCGGACGCCCAGTTCGCATTCCTGAGGTCGATCGGGATCGAGGGCGAGACCCTCATCCACATGGATGGGGACGAGCACCGCGATCACCGCAACGTGGCCAATGACTGGTTCCGGCCCCGGGCGGTGGCCCAGCGCCAGGCCTCGATCGAGGCCATCGCCGACGAGTTCGTGGACAAGTTCCGCCAGATGGACGGGACCTGTGACTTCGCCCAGGACATCGCCGTTCCCTACACCCTGCGGGTGATCATGGGCATCTTCGGGATCCCTCAGGAGGACGAGCCGACCATGCTCAAGCTCACCCAGGGGATCTTCGGAGCGGCCGACCCGGAGTACCTCGGTGACCTGAGCGACCCCATGGCACTGCTGACCGACACCATCGCCCAGTTCGAGCGGTACTTCGACGGGCTGACCGAGGACCGGCGGGCCCATCCGACCGACGACTTGGCCACCGTCATCGCCACCAGCGAGGTCAACGGCTGCCCCATGGACGGCAATGCGCGCCTCTGGTACTACACCATCGTCGCCACCGCCGGGCACGACACCACTTCGTTCGCCCTGTCCGGCGGCCTCGAGGCCCTGCTCCGCCACCCGGACCAGGTCGCCCTGCTCCAGCAACGCCCCGACCTGGTGAACAACGCGGTCGACGAGATGATCCGGTGGACCTCCCCGGTCCGCCACTTCCTGCGCTACCTCACCCGGCCGGCCACCCTGTCGGGCGTGGAGATCCCCGTGGGCGATCGGCTCCTGCTCTCCTATCCGTCCGCGAACCGGGACGAGCGGATGTTCGACGAGCCCATGGCCTTCGCCGCGGCCCGCCTCAATGCCAATCGAATGATCGCCTTCGGCGGTGGCGACCACTTCTGCCTGGGATCGACCTTCGCCCGCCGCGAGTTGCGGACCATCCTTCCCAGACTACTGGACGCCGTCGACACCATCGACGTGGACGGGCAGCCCGAATGGGCCCAGGCCAATTTCGTCGGCGGAGTCAAGCACCTGCCGGTTTCCGCCACTTTCCGCTAGCAACCACCGGAGGGCGGACGCCCTCCGACCGCAACGACCGATCGCGATGGCAGGGTATTTCGCCTCTGCCGACCGGCGGTCCGCGCCCGCACACTGGACCGACGAGGCCCGAACCGGTGGGCCCGTGTGTGTGATGCGGAGGAGCCCCCGTGGCCCAACTGACCGAACCCCCGAAGTCCGGAGAGGCGGTCGATGAGCCGCCGATCTCCCCCAGGAACCAGAAGAAGGCCCACGCCCTCGGGCTGACCTCGGCCACCGGACTGGTGATCGGCAGCATCGTCGGCACCGGGATCTTCACGGCGCCGGCCGTGATCGCCGGGGCCGGCACCTCGGGAATCGTGGTGCTCGGCGTCATCGCCGTGGGCGCCATGTTGCTGGCGGTCCTGTTCGGGCAGCTGACCAAGCGGATCCCCAACAGCGACGGTGGCCTGTATGCCTACTCCCGGCACGAGTTCGGCGATTTCGCCGGCTATCTGGTGGGGTGGTGCTATTGGGTCCAGTCCTGGGCGGGCAACGCCGCCATCGTGTCGTCATGGGTGTTCTACGTGGACGCCCTCTTCGGCTTCAACCACATCACCGGGCTCGAGAACTGGGGCATCGCCATGGTCGGGCTCTGGGTGCCGGCCACGATCAATCTGATCGGCATCCGCCAGATGGCCTGGTTCCAGAACGTCACCGTCGTGCTGAAATTCCTACCCCTCCTGTTCGTCGGGGTCGTCGGGTGGTTCTTCGTGGACACGGCCAACTTCGGCCCGTTCAACGCCTCGGGCGGCAGCCTGTACAGCGGCATCGGCATCGCAGCCGGCGTTGCGCTGTTCTCCTTCATCGGCGTCGAGGCCGCGGCTATGACGGCCAAGCGGGTGAAGAACCCCCGGATCAACGTCGGCCGTGCGTCCCTGCTCGGCACCGGCTTGAGCGCCGTTCTCTACGTGCTCATCACCGCAGCGGTGATGGGCCTGGTGCCCCATCACGCGCTGATCAATAACGGCTCGCCGTTCGTCAACGCGTTCCAGACGATCTTCAACGGGGCCGGCTGGGCCGGCAAGTTCATCGCCGCCATCGCCGTCGTCTCCGGTATCGGGGCCCTCAACGGATGGACGCTGATCGTGACCGAGACCTCCCGGGCCATCGCCCAGGACGACCTCTTCCCCCGACCGTTCGCCTGGACCAACAAGTCGGGCACCGCATGGTTCGGCATCCTGGTCGGGACCGCCCTGCCGTCGGTGCTGATGCTGTGGCGCTACACCACCACGTCGGGCCTGACCGTCTTCACCTACCTCGTCGACCTCACAGTGGTGACGGTGGCGATCCCCTACTTCTTCTCGGCCATCGCCCAGCTCACCTACCTGGTGAGCCGCCGCCGCAAGGTCGAGGGCTGGCGGTTGGCGCGGGACCTGGCCGTGGCCGGGGCCAGCGTGCTGTTCTCGATGTGGGTCACCTTCGCCGCCGGCTACCAGGTCGTCTACCAGGCGCTCGTGGTGATCCTGGCCGGACTGGTGCTGTACGCCTTCTTAAATGCCAGGAGGCAGCGACTGGGCGAGGCCCCCGAGCCCGTCGACCTGCCTCCTGAGGAACTGCCTCCTGAGGAACTGCCGGTCCAGCGGGCCACCTCGGCCTGACCCGATCGGTCTCTCCGTCCGCACCGTCCCCCTGTCCCTCCGACCAAAAGAAGGCCCATGCCGTTCAGCGTCAACTCCGAGGTGGGCGTCCTCAAAGAGGCGATCATCCACCGGCCCGGCCTCGAACTGTCCCGCCTGACACCCGAGAACATCTCCAACCTCCTGTTCGACGACGTCATGTGGGCAGCCAAGGCGAAGGTCGAACACGACGGCTTCGCCCAGGCATTGCGGGACAAGGGGGTCACGGTCCACTACTTCGGCCAGCTCCTGGCCGAGACCCTCGATCTGCCCGCCGGGCGGGCCTACGTGCTCGACCGCCTGTGTACCCCGGAGCTGCTCGGCCGATCGTTGGTCGACCCAGTGCGCCGTCTGTTCGAGGACCTCGACGGGGCCAGTCTCGCCGAGTACCTGGTTGGTGGTGTCCTCAAGGCCGATCTACAGCCGCTGCGGGCCCACAGCCTGACCTGGGAGATGCTGCGCGCCGACGATTTCGTCCTGCCACCACTTCCCAATCACCTGTTCCAACGGGACAACTCGTGCTGGATCTACGGCGGCGTGACCATCAACCCGATGGCCATGCCGGCCCGGCAACGGGAGTCACTGCACACCCGCGCCATCTACCGCCATCATCCGATGTTCGTCGGACAGGACTTCCTCACCTACTACGGCGGCGACGACCGTGACCTCCGGCCCGCCACCCTCGAAGGCGGCGACGTCCACGTGATCGGGCACGGCGCCGTTCTCATCGGCATGGGCGAGCGCACGACGCCGATGGCCGTGGAGGCCGTGGCCCGCGCCCTGTTCACGGCCGGGCAGGCCTCCCGGGTGGTGGCCATCGAGCTGCCCCACAGCCATGCCTTCATGCACCTCGACACGGTGCTGTCAATGGTCGACCATGACGCCTTCGTCCTCTATCCGTTCTTCGACCGCAACCTGCGCAGCTGGACCGTCGAGGCAGGCCCGGAGCCCGGCCACCTGTCCGTCTCCCTCAACGAGGACCTCTGGCAAACCCTGGCCACCATCCTCGGGGTTGACCGGGTCACGGTGCTGGCCACCGACGAGGACATCCGGGCCGCCGAGCGCGAGCAGTGGGACGACGGGACCAACTACCTGGCCGTGGCTCCCGGAGTGGTCCTCGGCTACGACCGCAACGTGGCCACCAACACCATGCTCCGCAAGCACGGCATCGAGGTGGTGACGATCGAGGGCGGCGAGCTCGGCCGGGGGCGCGGCGGGCCCCGGTGCATGACCTGCCCGATCGTCCGCCAGGCTGCGTTCCCGGTCGGCACCACCGGGGGCTGAGGTGCGCCTGGTCGTCGCCGTCGGCGGCAACGCGCTGCTTGAGCGCGGCGAGGTCCCCGAGGCGGAGGCACAGGAACGACACGCCCTCGGCGCCGTCGCGGCCCTGGCACCACTCAGCCATGACCACGAGCTGGTGGTTACCCACGGCAACGGGCCCCAGGTCGGCCTCCTGGCCATCGAGAGCACCCGGGACCCCGACCTGACCCACCCGTTCCCCCTCGACGTGCTCGGCGCACAGACCCAGGGGATGATCGGCTACTTCTTCCTCCAGGCCTTCGAGAACCTGCTGCCCGGTCGAGCGGTGGTGAGTCTCATCTGCCAGACGGTCGTCGACCCGGGCGATCCCGCGTTCGCCGATCCCACCAAGTTCGTCGGGACGGTGTACACCGAAGGTGAGGCACGCCGCATGGCCGACCGGTTCGGCTGGGTCGTCCGCCCCGATGGGCCCGGATGGCGGCGGGTGGTGGCTTCGCCGGAGCCACTCGAGATCGTGGAGGTGGCCACGGTCCGCCGCCTCCTGGAGGACGGCTCGGTGGTGGTCTGCGCGGGCGGCGGCGGGATCCCGGTCGAGCGGCGGGAGGACGGTGGGCTCCGGGGCATCGAGGCCGTCATCGACAAGGACCTGACGGCGGCCCTCCTCGCCCGCACCCTCGATGCCGACCGGCTGGTCCTGTTGACCGACGTTCCCGAGGTGGTTTCGGGGTACGGGACGAACGAGGCCCGTCCGATCCGCCGGACGACGGCAACGGACCTCCGCGCCGAGCGGTTCGCCGCAGGGTCGATGGGCCCCAAGGTCGACGCAGCCTGCCGATTCGTCGAGGCCACCGGCCGCACCGCAGTCATCGGTCGACTGTCGGACGCGACAGCCGTCCTCGCCGGGCGGATGGGGACCGAAGTCGTGCCCGGCTGAGCGCGTCATCTCCTCTGGCGTCGTCCCCACCCGGCGGGCGGATGGCCCGGCTGGCATCATCGGTGGCGTGCCGCCGCTCCGTACCCGTCCATGGTGGCAGGGCACCCATGGCTAGCGAGGACGACTGGGCCTCGTACGCGCGGGCGGTCGTCGACTTCGTCCCACCGGACGGGGAGCCGTTCCGACTGGTCCCCGACCGGGTGGGTGCCGCGGGAAGGTGGCCAGACGGCCTCGACCCCCCGGTCGTGGTGGTGACCGCCTGGAATCCCGACGGAGTCCTCCTGCCGTCCGGTGACAACCGGGCCAACAACCGGCGACTGGTGGCCGAACTCGCGCGCTTCGGGCTCACCTACTGGCCCGCCGTCGGGCGGGACCTCGACTCGCCGCACCTCGAGGAGGGGGTGGCCATCCCGGGCCTCACCGTGGCAGAGGGGGTGGCCCTCGGCCTCCGCCACGGCCAGGCTGCCATCTATGTGTGGACACCGGACGACTGGTCGGTGGTGTCGTGCACGGACGAGCGCCGCCACACGTGCGGGTGGCGGCGTACCGCTCGACCCCCTAGTACGACCTGACCGGGCACCGCGACGCCGACGGCCCGGCCGGGCATGACCCCTCGGAACGGTCGGCGACCCCTACGATCGGGGCGTGATTCGCTCCCCTGACCTGGTGGCGCGCGCCCCGTGGCGCCGTCTCGGACCCTTGGTCATGGCCGTTGTGGTGTCCGTCGTGGTGTCCACCGGGCTCCCGGCCACGGCCGGCGCGGCAACAAACACCGTCCCCACACCGCCGACCACGGGACCGACGGCCGGAGGAGCGACCGGGCTCCCGACCCCGACGATCGACCTGGCCGCCTGCCCGTGGCTCGCCTGGGCCATGGCCGCGGGCGAATCCCCGGCCACACTGGCCGAACAGGTGGTCACCCGCATGAGTCTTCCGGAGAAGCTCGGTGAGATCGTGCTCAATACGTCGGGCAACTACGAGAACGTGAACGCCGGGGTACCCCGGCTGTGCATTCCGTCGCTCACCCTCCAGGACGGCCCGTGGGGCCTCACCTTCGGCGACACCGGGGTCACCCAGCTGCCGGTGCCCATGGCCATCGGCGCCACGTTCGACACGTCGTTGGCCGAGCAGTACGGCGAGGTGTTGGGGGCCGAGGCCCGGGGCCAGGGGATCGATGTGAGCCAGGGGCCGAACCTCAACATCGACCGGGTGCCCACCAGCGGGCGGGCCGACGAGTCCTACGGCGAGGACCCGCTGCTCACCGCCCAGCTGGGCCTGGCCGACATCCAGGGCCTGCAGGCCCGCGGGGTCATGGCCGACGCCAAGCACCTCGTGGCCTACAGCCAGGAGACCAACCGGGGTGCACTCGACGCCGTGGTACCTAACCGGGCGCTCCAGGAGATCTACCTGCCCCCGTTCAAGGCCGCCGTCACCCAGGGCCATGTGGCCACCTTGATGTGCGCCTACCCCCAGCTCGACGGCAACTTCCAGTGCCAGGACCCGGCCCTCGGTCTCGTCCTCCAGCAGTGGGGCTTCGCCGGGTTCGTGCGGTCCGACCTCGGGGCCGTGCACGACCAGCCACTGTCCCTCGGATCCGGCGTCCAGCTGCAAAAGCCGTCCGGGGTCGAGGAGCTGACCGACCTGATCGCCAGCCACCGCCTGGCACAGGCGACCGTCGACAACGACGTCGAACGGATCCTGACCGAGATGTTCGCCTACGGGGTGATCGGCCGGCCGGCCACCGGGACACCGGGTACCCCCGTCGACGTGCCCAGCCACACCGCCTATGCGCTGACCGCGGCCGAGCGGTCAGCCGTGCTGCTGAAGGACCAGTCGGCACTCCTCCCGCTCCAACCCGCCACGGTCGGCTCGGTGGCCGTGATCGGCGCCGATGCCTCCACCCATCCGGTCACCCAGGGGTTCGGGTCCTCGTACGTGGATCCCCCGTTCACCTCCACACCGCTGGCCGCCATCACCGCCCGACTCGGGTCCGGCACCACGGTGCGGTACGCGGAGGGCGGGTCGACCACCAGGCACCTCCCCTCGATCCCGACCCGCTTCCTCACCCCGGCGTCGGGCAAGGGCCACGGGCTGACCCTGTCGGTCAGCCCACTGGCCGGCGGGGAGCCCATCACCGCCATCGACCCGCTGGCCTCGGCCTCCCTCCAGCCGGCACCATCGGCTGTGCCACCCGACCGCCACCGGGTGCGTACCAACCCCCCGGCTCAGCGTCCGGAGCGGATCCCCACCAAGGACGTCGGCGCCACGCGCCTGGCCGACCTCGACCCCACGGCGGCCGGTGCCACCAGCATCCAGGTCCCGGCGAATTGGACGGGAGCCCAGGTGTCGTGGACCGGCACCCTCACCCTCCCCCGCTCGGGCCGGTACGTGTTCTCGCTGGCCGGGACCGGCGGCGCCGCCCTGACCCTGGACGGCCACCCGGCCGTCGTCGACAAGGTGACCCATGACACCGGGACGTGGTCCGGCTCGTTCGTGGTGCAGGCCCACCACCACTACCGCCTGTCGATGCAGTGGACGCCGGCGGCCGACGCCACCTCCCTCGACGTGCCGAGCATCATCGACATCGGGATGGCGTACGTGGGAGATGCCATCTCCCAGGCGGTCGCCGCCGCCAAGGCGTCCAAGGTCGCCGTGGTCTTCGCGGCCGACTACAGCGCCGAGACGTTCGATCGGCCGAACCTGTCGCTCCCCGGCGACCAGGACGCCCTCATCGCCGCGGTGGCGGCGGCCAATCCCCACACGGTCGTGGTGCTCAACACCGGCGGCCCGGTGGTGATGCCGTGGCTGTCCAAGGTGGGGGCGGTAGTCGAGGCCTGGTACCCGGGCGAGCAGGACGGGGCGGCCATCGCCGCGGTACTGGCCGGCGACGTCAACCCCTCCGGGCACCTTCCGGTGACCTTTCCGACCAGCATGGCCAAGTCCGCCGTCCCCACTCAATCCCAGTGGCCCGGCATCGGCCTGACCTCCACGTACTCGGAAGGGTTGCAAGTGGGCTACCGGTTCAACCACACCACGGGCACCAAGCCGCTGTTTCCCTTCGGATTCGGACTCTCGTACACGACGTTTTCCTACCGCCACGCCACGGTGACGCATTCGAGCGCCGGCTACGCCGTGTCGGTAACAGTCACCAACACCGGCCAGCGGGTGGGCACCGACGCGACCCAGGCCTACCTCACGTTCCCGAAGTCGGCCGGCGAGTCGCCCGGACAGCTCGCCGCGTTCGCCACGGTGACGTTGGCCCCGGGAGTGTCCCGGGTCGTGACCCTGACCGTGCCCGACGCGCAGCTGCGGACGTTCCAACCTGGTGGGTGGACGACAGTCCCCGGGACCTACCGGATCGGCGTGGGCGACAGTTCGGCCACCCAACCCACCCAGGTGTCCGTACGGGTCGGCTAGGCCACGGGCCGTCCGGACACGGTGGCCGGGACGGCGCGACACTGGCCAGATGCGCCTGCGTGCCCTCGGAACGCAGCGGACTCCGGGACTCGTCGTGGCCGCCGTGCTGACCCTGGCCGCCGCCGGGGGCCTGTCGGGGTGCTCGACCACGACGGACCCGTCGGCGCGGACGTCGCCCCCCGTCGACCGGGCCACCTCGCCGGACGGGACGAACCCGCGGACCGCCGTCACCATGTCACAGCTGCCCCTGGTGGACGGCTCGCGCCCCGTTCTGAGCGGCGGTTTCGTGTTGGCCACCCAGCGCGATCTCCCCACCACTGTGTGGAGCCCGGCCGGGAAGGGGCCGTTCCCGCTCGTCGTGTTCGTGCACGGGTATGACACCGGGCCGCTCGACTACCAACGGTTCTGCTCCGCGCTGGCCTCGGCCGGCTACGTGGTGGCTGCTCCGTCCTTTCCTCTCGAGGATCCCGCCCGGGACTTCCCCCTCGACCGGACGCACCTGTCCGACGAGGCGGCCGACGTCACCTTCGTGATCACGGCCATCGACCGGCGCGGCGCCCAACGGGTCGACGGCTCCCGCATCGCCGTCGTCGGGCACTCGGACGGCGCCGATGTCGCCCTCCTGGTCGGGTACGGGGCGGGGACTGTCGACCACCGCGTCGGCGCGGTGGTGGCCGACGCCCCCGACCCGATGTCCGTGACCGCCGTGCCGTCCCCCGTCCCCCTGCTGCTCGTCCAGGGCACGTCCGACTCGGTGGTGCCGTACTCCGCCAGTCAGACGGTCTTCAGTCAGGTCGACGCCCCCGTCTCCTATGTGTCGCTCATCGGCGCCGACCACCTGCCACCGATCGCCGGGGGCACCCCGTGGACGCCGGTGCTGGACGCCGCCGTGGCCCGCTTCCTCGACGCCACGGTGGCCCACCGGGGCCCGGGGATCAGTTCACTGGCCGCCGAGCTGTCCCGCTCGCCCCTCGTCCGATTCGCGTCCAAGGGGTGATCAGGGCCGTTCCGATGGACGGACGGATCGATCGGGCGCTGGAGGCCCGGTGCAGCCAGCCCACCAAATGAGCCAACGTCCGCCCTTCTGCCAGCGAGCTGAAGGCGTTGGGCACCGGGTACCTGCCGAGCGCGAGGTTGAGGATCGCCGCTTGCTGCATCTCCACCGGCTGGATGCTGGCCGCCACCTCGACGGACGGCGGCGCCGTCACAGCCCTGATCGCCGACTGATAGGTGGCGGCCGCGATGTTCTTGAGGGCGAGAACCAGGCCGGCCGCCGTCGCCCCTCGTCGGGAAATGTCCGTGGACCCCTTCGGATCGGTACCCTGGAGTGCATGCAGCGCAAGATGCTCAAGTCCAAGATCCACCGGGCCACGGTGACCGCGGCCGACCTCAACTACATCGGCTCGATCAGCATCGACCCCGCCCTGCTGGCCTCGGCCGACATCCTCGAGCACGAGCAGGTCACCGTGCTCGACGTCGACAACGGAGCCCGGTTCGAGACCTATGCCATCGTGGGCGATCCCGGCGAGATCTGCCTCAACGGCGCCGCTGCCCGCCTGGTCCATGTCGGTGACACCGTGATCATCCTGACCTACGGCGACTACGAGGACCACGAGCTGGCCGGGCACCGCCCCCGTGTGGTCCACGTCGACGAGAAGAACGTGGAGACCTCCGTCGGCTGACCCTCGTACCGCGGGCGGACGACCCCGGTGCGTGCCACACTTGGAACGGCGACCGGAGGGCCGCCGGGGGAAGGGGGAAGTCACCATGCGGGAGATCCGTTACGGGGCACGTCGGCCGGAGCAGGTGTCCAACCGCGAGGTCGAGGCCACCAGGAGCCCGATCTGGTCGAAGGCCGTGACCGTGGTCTTCGAGACCGACGCCGACGCCATCGCCCGGGTCCTGCCCAGACCGCTCGAGCTGTCGGCTGCCACCGCCCGACTGCGCATCGCCGTGGTCGACCTGGGCACCGGCCTCCCCACGTTCGGGGCCGGTTGGTTCGGCGTCCGGGCTCGACACGGCGACGTCGAGGGCGAGTACGCGCTGTTCATGCCCATGAGCACCGAGCAGGCCACGATCGGCGGGCGCGAGACATTCGGTGAGCCGAAGAAGATCGCCCAACTCGACCTCACGACCGAGGGCGACACGGTGTCCGCCCGGGTGGCCCGGATGGGGTCGACGATCGCCGAGGTCGCGGGCACCCTCGGACCCGAGCAGTCCGGCTACGAGATCGACAAGCTCGACTTCTACTTCAAGCTGCTGCCCGACCCGTCGGGCGTGGGACTCGAGGCGGACCCCGCCCTCGTCTACTGCCGCCGCCACGAGACGGCCCGGGTGATCCGTCCGGTGACGGGCGAGTGCAAGCTCCTCGAGGCACCCCTCGACCCCATCGCCGACTTCCCCATGGGCAACGTGCTGTCCTTCGAGTATGCCGAGCTCTCCTCGTCCCAGGCCGGGGAGATCGTCCAACGGGTGCCGGCCGAGTGGCTGGTGCCCTACATGCACCAGCGCTATGACGACCTGAGCGTGCTGGGGGCCACCCGATGAGTGATGTCCCGACCACCGGGTCCGACCGCTACGTGGTCGTCTCGGCCGACGGCCACGCCGGCCTGGCCTGCGAGGACTACCGCCCCTATCTCGATGCCGCATACCACCCGGCCTTCGAGGAGTACCTGGCCGAGCGGCATGCCCACCGCGAAGAGGCGCTGGCCTTCAATTACGACTACATCATGGGATGGGAGAAGGGCAACGAAGAAGGCCTGAAGGGGGCCTTCGACCCGGTCATCCGGGACAAGGAGCTCGACGCCGACGGCGTGGCCGCCGACGTGCTGTTCGCCGATGCCGACGCGGTGACCGGCATGGCATCGCCCCCGTTCGGGGCCGGCCTGTTCGCCGGGGCCATCGAGGATCCCGAGTTGGCCTTCGCCGGGGCGCGTGCCCACAACCGCTTCCTGGCCGAGATGTGCTCCCACTCCCCCCATCGCCGGGGCGGGATCGCGCTCGTGCCCATCACCCATGACATCGCCCGGGCCGTCGAAGAGATCGAGTGGGTGGCCGCCCAGCCGGGCGTCCGGGGGATCATGATCCCGACCATGTGGCGGAACCGTACGCCTTACAACGATGCAAGCTACGACCCGGTGTGGGCGGCCTGTGCCGAAGCCGGTCTGCCGGTGCACACCCACTCGGGCGAAGCGCCGATGGAGGAGTACGGCGAGCACACCGGCGTCTATCTGGCCGAAGTGGTCTGGTGGGCCGTGCGGCCGGCCTGGCACCTGCTGTTCGGCGGAGCGTTCGAGCGCTACCCGGACCTGAAATTCGTGGTCACCGAGGCCGCCGCCTACTGGGCTCCCGACATGATGTGGAAGTGGGACCAGTACATGGGTGGCGGGCACACCACCAAGAAGCTGGCCGCCATGCTGGAGGGCAAGATCTCCAAGCTTCCCTCGGACTACTTCGGCACCAACATCTTCATCGGGGCCTCCACGATGTCCCGCGAGGAGATCCGGCGGCGCTACATCATCGGAACCGACGTGGTGATGTGGGGCACCGACTACCCGCACCCCGAGGGGACATGGCCCCACACCCTGGCCAAGCTCCAGGCCGACTTCGCCCAGGTGCCGGTGGACGACACCGCCGAGCTGCTCGGCCTGACGGCGGCCAAGGTCTACGGCTTCGATCTCGACGAGCTCCGTCCCATCGCCCAACGCATCGGCCCGTCACCGGACCTGCTCGGCCAGGATCCCACCCTACGGAGTGACCCGGCGGCCCGGGCCGGGGCGCGGTGGTGGAAGGAGGAGTACGGGGTGCGGCCTCCCGGCTGACCCGGAAGCCGACGACTACCAGGCGCGCAGCACCTGGTGGCGGTCGAAGGCGTTGCAGGTGGAGTCCGTCGGGTAGTCCTCGACGGCGAGCGGGGTGGCCACATCGGCCACCGTCGGACCGATACGGTCCCCGATCACCCGCAGGGCCTCGAGGTCGAAGCCGTAGGTGCGGGCCACGTTGTCCTCCAGCATCTGCCTGGTCTCGGCCGGGTCACACGTCCCGAAGGCGGCCCGCAGGGCGGTGAGGCTGTAGGGGTAGGAGCCCTCGGAGTGGGGATAGTCCGAGCCCCACATGATCCGCTCGACCCCGACCTCGTGGCGAACGGCCGACTCGCTGGCCCGAAGGAAGCTGGCCCCCACCGAGAAGTTGCGGGCGAAGTACTCCGACGGCGACATCGACATGCCCTGGGCTGCGGCGCCGAAGAAGCTGGCTTCGGCCGCGCCGCCCATGGTCATCCGGCCGTAGAACCAGTCGAGCGTCTCGAGGCCACGCGGCAACCACCCCAGCCCCTGCTCGGTCAGGACGACCCGCAGGGACGGGTGGCGCTCCAACACGCCGCCGAAGATCAGGTGCCAGGCCGAGCGGTGCGAGAACCAGGGGAGCTCGACCAGCATGATGGCGCGGGCCACCTCGGCGTCGCCGTAGTCGGGCAGGCCGCCGCCGCCGTGGATGTTGACCACCATTCCGAGCTCTTCGCACACCTCCCACAGCGGCTCGTAGTAGGCCTCCCACAGGCCGGGCAATCCCGATCCCGGGGCGATGGGGGGAAGGAGGATCCCGCCGGACGGCCGGATGTGCTCGGCCGCCCACCGCACCTCGGCCACTGCGTCATCAATGTCGTTGGCGAAGATCTGGGCCACCCCGGCCCGGCGGCCCGGCACCTTGGCGCAGAAGTCGGCGAGCCACCGGTTGTGGGCCTGGAGCCCGGCCCACCGACGGTCGTAGTCGGCCGCGGTGGGCGGCAGGGCGAGCAGGCTGCCCTCCTCGAAGAAGGGGGGGACGGTGTTGGGAAAGATGACCTCGGCGGCGATCCCGTCGGCCTCGTTCTCGGCCAGGCGGCGGTCCGAGTCCCAGCTGCGGTAGGCGGTCGGGGCGAGCAGGTCGGCGAAGGGGTTGACGTAGGAGGCGGCCCAGGAGTCGAACTCGTCGTGCCAGCTCGACGCCAGGTAGGGGCGGTAGTCCGGGATGTCCCCGCCGGCGTGGGCATCGGCCGAGATGACGGTGTAGCGGTCGTCGGGTGTGAGCTCGATGGTCATGGTGTCCCCCTAGGACGTCGACTCGGGCGCGGTGGGGTGCGACGGCACGGTCAGCCCAGGCCCTCGAGCGCGGACGGCGGCAGCTCCCCCTTGGCGATGGCGTCGGCCCGGGCGTGGAGCAGGCGACCGGCGGCGTCGAGGTTGTGGCTGATGACGAACTTGCCGTCCTTGACCCCCTGTACCGCGAACCGACCGAGCTCGTCGAGGTCGACCACATCGGTGGGGCGCCCGGCAGCGGCGAGGGCCGCCTTGAACTCGGCGAAGGTGGTACCCGGCGCCGGAGGGCGGGGGCGCACCCGGGCCAGCTCGGCGGGCCGGTTGCGCTGGGCCTCCCACAGCCCGGTCTCGAGCAGTCCGCCGGACGGGTAGAACACGGCGGCCCGGAGGTTGGTCCCCTGGGCCAGGAATTGGTGGGCGAGCGCCTCAGTGAAGCAGCTGATCGCCGCCTTGGACGACGCGTAGACCGAGGCGTACGGCACCGGAGCGATGCCCCCGTCACCGGACGAGGTGGTCACCACCATGCCCGGCTCCCCCGAGGCCACCATCCGCGGGACGAAGGCCAGGACCCCGTTGGCCGTCCCGAACACATTGACCCCGAAGCACCAGCGCCAGTCGTTGGGCTCCTGCTCCCACGGGTTCCCGCCGCCGCCGGAGGTGACCCCGGCGTTGTTCCAGAGCACGTGGCAAGCCCCCAGCTGGTCGTAGACCGTGTCGGCCAGCGCGTCGAGCGACGCGGCATCCGACACGTCGGTCACCACGCCCCGGACGTCGCCCCGGCCGGACAGCTCGGCGACGGTGCGGTCGAGGACGGGTGCCTCGATGTCGGCGATGACGACGCGGGCGCCTTCGTCGAGCAGCGCGCCCACGATGCCCCGGCCGATGCCGGCCGCACCGCCGGTCACCACCGCCACCTTGCCTGTCAGATCGTCCACGTCGCTTCCCCCGGAGTCGTGTCGGGACACCCCGAACGCCGTCCGCTCATGGTGGCACACCATCGGCCCACCTGCCCATGACGGACCGTGCCGGCCGACGGCGGATGCCGGCCTGCGGCCGTGCCCGGGCCGGTTGAACGACCTAGCGTGTCCACCGGACCACGCCGCGGCACAAGGGAGGACCGATATGTACAACCCACTCGAGGTCGGCGGGATCGACGAGTACCCGGTGAAGGTGGGAAGCATGTTGCTCACCCTGGTCGAGCCGAACCCGGGGTTCGAGCGGGCCTACAACCGCTGGTACGAGCGGGACCACTACTACGGCGGGTGCATGGTCGGTCCGTGGCTGTTCGCCGGGAGCCGGTGGGTGGCCACCCGGGCGCTCAAGGACCTGCGGTGGCCGGCCACCAGCTCGATCGCGGTGCCCACCGACGCCGGCAGCTACGTGGCCATCTACTGGGTCGAGCAGGGGCACCACCACGAGCACTTCGCCGAATGGTCGATCAATCAGGTGCGGGACCTGTACACCCACGGTCGCGGGTTCCCCGAGCGAACCCACGTCCACACCTCCACCTTCCACTACGTGGACACCGCCTACCGCGCCGACGACCCCGTGCCGGTCGAGCTGGCCCTCGACCGGGGCTACGAGGGCCTGATCGCGCTGTGGTGGGACGCGGCATCGGGCACGGGCCGGGACCTGCACGCCACCCTGGCCGCGTCCCACCTCGACCGCCTGCTCGCCCACTCCGCCATCGACCTGGCCGCGGCATGGGTCCCGTCCGTCCCCGACGCCGGCGACCAGGGCGCCCCGATGGACCTCGGGTCCCCTCCCGGTGGGACCGACCGGATGGTGCAACTGCTGTTCGTGGACGGGGACCCCGCCGCCGTGGTCGACCGGGTCCGGGCGTATACCGACGCCGTCGAGGGGTCCGGTGGCGCCACGCTCTGCCTGGCCGCACCGTTCCGCCGGACCATTCCGGGCACCGACACCTACGTCGACGAGCTCTGAGGCACGCAGCACTCCACCGAAGTGCCCTGCCGCACCCGAGCGCCGTCGGGCCGGGCCCCGACCCCGATCGCCCCTGACCCCGCACGGGGAACGTGCTGGGTTCCTTCAGATTTCTTGACGACCGGCCGATATCACCGGGGTGACTGTGCCGGCCCTGCCTTTCCGCCGCGAGACCGAGGCACGTGACCAGCGCATGCCGCGGGTCACGGTCATCGCCTATTCCGTGGCCGGACTGTGGCTGGCCGCCTACATCGCGACGCTGCTGTTCCGACACACCGGCCAGTTCTGGACGTGGCTCGACAACTGGACCGTGGACGCCTTCGAATTGACCGTGGCCCTGTTGTGCCTGTCGCGGTTCCTGGTGAAGCGTCCGGGGCGGTCGGTCGGCCTGGCCTTCGGACTGGGCCTGCTGGCCTGGGCCATCGGCGACACCATCTTCACCTTCGAGTCCCAGGGCGGGGCCTCGCCCCCGACGCCGTCGGCGGCCGACGCCTTCTATCTGGTCATGTACCCGCTCGCCTATCTGGGCATCATGCTCATCATGCGGGGGGAGGTGCGGTCCTTTCGGGCCAGCACGTGGCTCGACGGGGCCGTCGCCGGACTCGGCGCCGCCGCCATCTGCTCCGCCTTCGTCTTCGACACCATCATCAACTCGGTGAGTGGATCGCCGGCTTCGGTGGCCGTGAACCTGGCGTACCCGATCGGCGACCTCATCCTGCTCGCCTTCGCCGTCGGGGCACTGGTAGTCGTGCCCGGGTGGCTCGTCCGCCTGCTCCTGCTCGTAGCCGGCTGCCTGGTCCTGGCCATCGGGGACACCGTCTACCTGTTCCAGAATGCCGCCGGCACCTACCAGTCGGGGACCATCCTCGACGCCAGCTGGATGACGGCACTGTTCCTGCTGTCCCTCACCGTCTGGCAGCGGGTGGGTGCCCGTCGCGCCGACGACGAGGCCCGCGCACCCGGGTTCGTCCTACCGGCCGTAGCCGCCACCGCGGCGGTGGTCATCATCTTCGCGGGCAACTGGGTGCACATCAGCTCGGTGGCGCTCGGCCTCACGGTGGCCACCCTGGCACTGGTCGGTGTGCGGGCCACCCTGTCCCGCAACGAGCTCAATGCCCTCACCCGGGCCAACCACCATCACGCCGTCACCGACGAGCTCACTGGGCTGGGCAACCGACGGCTCCTGACCAGGGAGCTCGACGCCATCTTCGCCGCCCACCGCGACTCGTGGAGCGACGACGACGCACTGGCCCTGCTCATGATCGATCTCGACCACTTCAAGGAGATCAACGACTCCTTTGGCCACCCGACGGGCGACGGGCTCCTTCGTCTCATCGGGCCCCGACTGAGCAGCGTCACCCGGTCGAGCGACATCGTGGTGCGGCTGGGTGGCGACGAGTTCGCCGTCCTGCTGACGGGGGCCGACGTCGAGTTCGCCATGTCGATCGCCGAGCGGATCACCAGCGAGATCGAGCCGCCGTTCGATGTCGAGGGCTCGAGCCTTCACGTCGGTGCGAGCATTGGCATCGCCCTCGCCCCCCAGCACGCGTCCGACGCCATCGAGCTGATGCGCTGTGCCGACGTCGCCATGTACCGGGCCAAGGCGGCCCACAGCGCCTACGACATCTACGAGTCCGCCCTGGACGACGGTGCCGACCGGCTGAACCTGATGGAGGACCTGCGCGCCGCCATCGCCGACGAGGCGCTCGCCGTCTACTACCAGCCCCAGATCGACCTCCGATCCGGCGGGATATCCACCCTCGAGGCACTGCTGCGGTGGCGGCATCCGACGCTCGGGTTCATCCCCCCGGATCAGTTCATCCCGCTCGCCGAGGACAGCGGGCTGATGGGATCTCTGACGACGTTCGTGCTCGAGACCGCCGTCGCCCAGTGCGCCGCTTGGCGCCGGGACGGGCACCCGGTGTCGGTGGCGGTGAATCTCTCGACCACCAATCTGCTCGATGGCGGGCTGCCCGACCAGATCCTCGACGTACTGGGCCGCCACGGGCTGTCCACCGACGCACTGGTGCTCGAGATCACCGAGAGCATGGTGATGGCCGACCTGTCCCGGTCCAAGGAGATCATCCAAACCCTGTCCGACGCCGGACTCGTCATCTCCATCGACGACTTCGGCACCGGGTTCTCGTCCCTCGCCTACCTGAGCGACCTCGCCGTCGGCGAGCTCAAGATCGACCGCATGTTCACGGCCCGGCTCAGCATCGACGGTCAGGACGGACGGGACGAGGCCATCATCCGCTCGTCGATCGAGCTCGGACACTCCCTCGGACTGCGGGTGGTGGCCGAGGGGGTCGAGCGCTCCGACCACTTCGGCTTCCTGGCCACCGCCGGCTGCGACGTGGCCCAAGGCTACGCCATCTGCTTCCCCCAGCCACCCGAGGACCTGGATTTCGCGGCCATCGACGAGCGCGCGGCGCCGATGATGCCCGCAGCCCGCCGCTGACCGCCTCCCGATTCCGGCACGCGCCGTCCGGCTCCCGCGCCGACCGTCCCGGCAGGCGGGGCGACCCGAGGCGACGTGTCCACGTCGACTTCCCCGGGTGCAACTCGTGAAAGGCGCGTCAACGGGTCGATGTATGTGGTGACAGTCCCCTTCCGGGTCGACTGCATCCGACACGCCTCGAGGGAGTACCCACATGTCCATCCGTCGTATCGCATTCATCTCGTACGCAGCACTCCTGGGGTTGGGCGCCACGGGCGGCTCCGTCGCCCTGGCCGGGGCGAACATCCCACCCGCGGCGACCAGCCCGGCATCCACCACCCCCACCGTCACCTCGTCGGCCGGCACCTTCACCGTGACCTTCCCCGGTGTCGGGAGCCTCAGCTTCGCGGTCGACACGACCACCGGCGCGGTCAGCAGCCTGACGGTGACCCCCGTGGACGGCTCCGGCGTCACGGCGTCGGTCCCCACCGCGACAAGGGACGGCGTCAAGGTCGTCTTCACCTCGGCCACGTCGACCCAGGTCCTCGAAGTCAAGGTGGTCCGGAGCCCGTCCGGGCCGATCGTGAAGGCCGAGGTGGATGTGCCCGACCACGCGACGGGCGAGCCCGGTGACCACTCCACCCCGGGCGGTCCGCCCGCCGTCGGCGCGGACCAGGAAGGACACCCTGTGACCACGGCAATGGCGGAGGATCGCCGTCCGGACACGACACGGCGACGACCGTGCCTACCACGACCCCGCCGGCGGTCCCCGCCGCAGCGGGCTACGGCGACCAGGCCGGCCATGCCTCCGATGGCACCTCTGGGAGCCACACCTCGCCGCGGCCTGCGCCGTCGGGGTCGGCTAGCGACCAGCCTGCCTCCGTCTCCGTCTCCGTCTCCGTCTCCGACTCGGGCCACGGGAGCGGTCGCGGCTCGGCCGACGCAGGCTCCCACTCAGGCTCCTCGCGCTCCGGGCACTGAGCTCGTCGGTGCCGGTTCCCGTTCACCCGTCCGGTGAGGCCACCGTGGAGCCCTCCGGGGCTCCATGGTGGCGATTGTCCCCTGTCCGATGCCTGACCGTGGTCGGACTGGCCGCACTGGCCCTGGCCACCGGGGCGTGTGCCAGCAGTGCCGCCACCTCGACGCCGGTTGCGGAGCAGTCAACCGCAGCGGTGTCGCCGGCGACGACCGCGCTCCGCTCCGCGGCCCACACGTTGGCCGGGGCCGCCGACTTCAGCTTCGCCAGCACGGTGGCTGTGGGTCCATCGTCGTCCCAGGTGACCGGGCAGTTCCAGGCGCCGAACGTCGTCCACCTGATGGTCGGAGGCGCATCGTCCGGGACCACCGAGGTGCTGTTCGTCGGGCCCAAGTCGTTCGTACGGGCCACCGACGGGACCTGGCAGAACCGGCTGGCGGCGTCGCCCGGCTCGGTCGATCCGAGGTCCACGTTCGGTGTCGTCGACACCGCGACCTCAGTCTCGGAGGTGGCGTCGACGACACCCGGGGACACGACCTTCACCTTCCGGCTGTCGCCGACCGCCGCGGCCCGCATCGTGCAGGGGACGGGCACCGGGGCGGGCTCGCCGCTGACCGGCACGGCCGTCGTGCGCAACGGTCACCTGGCCGGCCTCACGCTGCGCTCTACGTCAGGAGGGTCGCCGTTCACCGTGTCGATCGCCTATTCGGCTGTAGGCACGACCACTCCGATCTCCGTTCCACCCGGCGCCAGAGTTCACCCGGCCCGGTTCAGCTGCGGTGGACGTAGGCCGCGGCCTCGGTTCGGGCCACGTCCACCAGATCACCGAGGGCGATGTTCACGTCCACCAGGTGGAGTCCCCAGGTCGGGCCCAGGGTCTGGGTCACCACCTGGCGGGAGTCCCCCGGTGTGATCGGCGCACTCACCTGTAGCCACGTGGCACCACCCTGCGACAGGCACTGTCCCGAATACACCTGCGGCTCGGCGACCCACGGTGTGGCCAGGGCCGGCGGTGTCAGGCCGGCCAACCCACCCAGGCCCGTGAGTAGGGATCGGGTGGGGAAGTAGGGGGCGAGCGGTGCGGCCGCCGTGCCCGACAGGTCGGCCGGGTTGGTGCACAGCACCTGGAGGCCGGCCGTGCCGGAGCCGCCCGAGAGCTGCGTCACCCCTTGGCCCGGTCGCCCGAAGAGCGAGTCGGCCGGGGGAGGCGCATCGAAGCTCGAGTAGGCGAGCACGCAACCCACCTGGGCCGTCGAGGTGCACGCCGGGATGTGTTGGAAGCTTCCTCCAACTACTTTGCCGATCGGCACCGTCACGTTGCCGCCGAGCAGCATGGCCGATACCAGGAGCTTGCGTTGGGACGGGTCGGTGTCGACCTGGCGCCGGAGGAGATTGATCAGCATGCCCGAGCCCTGCGAGTGGCCGATGACGATGACACCGCGCCCGTGGTTGTAGTTGGTCAGGTAGTCGTGCCATGCCGCCTGCACCCCGGCGTAGGCGGTGACCGCGGCGGTTGCCGTGCGGGCACCGGCGGCCAGTCCGCTCACGGTGATCTGCGGGTACATGGGGGCGTAGACCTTGCACACCTGGGAGAAGCGCGACGCCTGGATGCGCGCCACCGAGGACTCCGACGCGTCGATGTGCAGGTTGGCGGTCACCGTCGCCTGCTGGCTGACCGTCGGGTACACGTAGAAGCAGTCGACCGGCGGGTCCGGAGCGACCGACGCGTGCTGCACCGTCGGCGGCCCGGACGCCGCCAGGACGGTGGTCGTGAGGACGCCGGTGCACGGATCGTCGGACGTACCGGGCTTGCACAGCCACTCGATCCCCGACGCGTCGGTCTTCGAGGCCATCGCACCGTCGGCCACGGCGGCCCGCACGGCTGCTGCGTTCGCGGTGGTCGTGGTGGTCGTGGACGAGGTGGACGACCCACAGGCCGCGGCCGCGACGCCGAGCAGGCCTAGCGAGACCAACACCAGGGGACGGACGCGGTGGGCAACGGCGGGCGGGAGGCGCATGGCCAGATCGTACGGCCCGCACCGGCGGCGACCTCGCTGTCGGCCTTGACCGGAACCGCCCCGAAGCGTAACATACAACCAGATGGTTGTAGATCTGCCCGAACAGCTGGAACCGGACGAGGAGTTGGCCGACCTCGTCTTCAACGCGCTCGCCGATCCGACCCGGCGCGACATCCTCCGGCGATCCATGGACGGCGAGCTGTCGGTGTCGGCGCTCGCCCGGTCGTACACCATGAGCTTCGCCGCCGTGCAGAAGCACGTGGCCGTCCTCGACCGAGCCGGCCTCGTGACCAAGCACCGTCACGGACGTGAGCAGCTGGTCCGGACCGACATGGCGACCGTCCACGCCGCCCAATGCCTGCTCGACGAGTTCGAGGCGGTCTGGCGTGCCCGTATCGAACGCTTCACCGAAGTCCTCACCATCCCCGACCAAGGAGCAGCCCCATGACCGTCACCGCCGTCGACAAGGACACCGAGCACCTGACCATGTCGATCACCACAGAACTGGACGTACCCGTGGCGCGGGCCTGGCAGCTGTGGTCCGACCCCCGTCAGCTCGAGCGTTGGTGGGGTCCGCCGACCTACCCGGCCACGTTCGTTGACCACGATCTCACCCCGGGTGGCCGCTGCACGTACTTCATGACCGGCCCGGAAGGCGACCGGCCCCACGGATGGTGGCGGATCCTGGCAGTGGACGCCCCGCACAGCCTCGAACTCGAGGACGGCTTCGCCGGCGAGGACGGCACGCCGAACGACGAGCTGCCGGTCATGACCATGCGCCTCCACCTCCTCGAGCGCGCCGGGGGCGGAGCCACCATGACCATCGTGGCTCGCTTCGCCTCGGTCGAGGACATGGAGCGGATCCTCGCCATGGGGATGGAGGAAGGGATCACGGCCGCCATCAACCAGATGGAGGGGATCCTGACCGGTTGACCGCTCGTCATCCCGATGGGGGCACCCCGCCTCCATCGGGAAATGCGATGCTGATGCCGTGACGACGACGGGGTCCAGAGCACCATGCGACTGAGCGAGACCGACCGGTTGGAGGCGTTCAGCGACGGGGTGATGGCCGTGATCATCACCATCATGGCATTCAGCATCCCGACGCCGCAGGGCAGCTCGTCCGCCGCCCTGCGTGGTCTGCTGCCCCATCTCCTGGTCTACGTCCTCAGCTTCGTGATGGTCGGGATCTACTGGAACAACCACCACCACCTGCTCCGGGCCACCGGGCGGATCAGCGGCGCCGTGATGTGGGCCAACCTCTTCCTCCTGTTCCGGCTCTCCCTCTTTCCCATCGTGACCGCCTGGGTCGGCCGCTTCCCGCGCACCGAGCTGCCGACCGTGGCCTACGGGCTGGTGGGACTCGGGGCGGGCGTCGCCTACTCGTTCCTGGTCCGCATGATCATCCGGGTGAACGGGACCGACTCGACTGTCGGGCGCTCCATCGGCACCGACACCAAGGGTTACCTCTCCCTCGTCCTCTACACGACCGGTATGGTCCTGGCCATCGTCTCACCGTGGTTGTCCTACGCCCTCTACTGCGCGGTGGCGGTCATGTGGATCATCCCCGACCGTCGGCTCACCAGCGCCGCCGAAGCTTCGTGACCGTCGGCGGGGCGATTCGACCAAACTGGTGGGACGAGGCCACGGTTACCGGCCCGTCCCGGCGATGGCCGAGCGGCCCGGGCGGGCCCAGTCCCCGATCAGATGCGAGGTCCCCACGATGAGCCAGAAAGTCGTCTTCATTACCGGTACGTCATCCGGGATCGGCCGGACGTGCGCCGAGCACTTGACCGCCCGGGGATTCCTGGTCGTCGGGGCCAGCCGACGGGCCGCCGGGGACGATCCATGGCCCACCATCACCATGGACGTGGACGACGACGCTTCGACCGTGGGCGGGGTCGACCAGGTGGTCCGGGACCATGGTGGGATCGACGCCGTGGTCACCTGCGCGGGCTGGGGGCTGGCCGGCGCCGTAGAGCAGACACCCATCGCCCTGGCCCGGGCCCAGCTCGAGACCAACTTCTTCGGCACCGTGCGGACGGTGACGGCCGCCCTCCCGTCGCTTCGGCAGCGTCAGGGCCGCATCGTGCTGATGAGCTCGATCGGGGGCGTGATCGGTCTGCCCTTCCAGGCGTACTACTCGGCCAGCAAGTTCGCCCTCGAGGGATGGGCGGAAGCCCTGGCGTGGGAGGTCAAGCCCTTCGGGGTCGGGGTGACCCTGGTCCAACCGGGAAACTTCCGCACCGGGTTCACCGGGAGCCGTCGGACCGTCGAGGGCGCCGACAACGACCCGTATGCGGCGGCCGCGGCCAAGGCCATCGGCAAGATGGAGGCGGACGAACTCGGCGGGAGCGACCCGGCGGCGGTGGCCAAGGTGGTCGAGCGCGTCCTCACCGCGTCCCGCCCGCCGCGTCGCCTGTCCGTCGGCCCTGCGGGCGAGCGGGTCGGCGTACTCGCCAAGCGCCTGCTGCCCGTGCGGTGGTTCGAGGCCGCCTCGGCCTCGAGTCTCGGCGTCTAGCCTGCCCGCATGTCCGGACCGCCCGAGTCGCTCTCGCCCATCGGGGAGAGCGACGTGTCGGGTCCGCCTGGCGCCCCGCGCCGATTCCCCCAGGGGCGGTTCAGCGCCCCTCCGGGGGCCTGCGAACTTCTCCTGGTCCGCCACGGGCAGTCCGAGGACGCCGTCGAGGGCGAGCCGTTCGCCCGCTTCGAGGGCCATGCCGACCCACCGCTGTCGGGGCTCGGACGCGAGCAGGCCCAACGGGTGGCGGCACGGCTGGCTGCCGGGCCCATCGATGCCGTCTACATCACGACGTTGCGCCGGACGGCCGAGACGGCCGCCCCCCTGGCCGCGGTGCTCGGTGTCGAGCCCACGGTGGAGCACGACCTCCGGGAGATCTACCTCGGTGAGTGGGAGGGATGGGTCTTCGAGCAGAAGTTCGTCGACCGCGACCCGGTGGCGCTCCAAACGATCCGCGAGCAGCGATGGGACCTGATCCCGGGGTGCGAGCCGATTACCGGGTTTGCCGAGCGGGTGCGGGCCGGCATCGAGCGCATCGCCACTCGGCATCCGGACCAGCGGGTGGTGGTCGTGGCTCACGGGGGAACCATCGGGGAGATCCTGGCCCAGGCCTCGGGCGCCGAGCCGTGGGCATTCGTGGGTGCCGACAATGCCTCCCTCTCCCACCTGGTGGTGAGCGGGAGCCGCTGGGTCGTCCGACGGTTCAACGACACCACCCACCTCGACCCCCGCCTGAGCGTCCAGGCCGCCCCGCTCCTGTGAGCGGGGGGCCGGGAAGCGCGGTCAGGGAACCGACACTCCGGACGGGATCGTCACTACCGTCGCCCCCTGGGGGACGGCGAATGCCGACGCCGGCGGCGACTTGGAGTAGCTGGTCAGGGTGAAGCTGCTGCCGCCCGAGGAGCTGCTCGACTCGACCTTGGCCAGCACCCCGGACGAGGTCACGCAGTAGGTGGCCCCGTCACCGGCGTGACTCCAGTGGGCGCAGTTCGACGGCTGGCCGGCGATGGTCTCGTCGGTGAACGTCAGGGATGCGCCGGCGATGTGGGCGGCGAGGGTCGACTGCCAACCCTTGAGCACGGTCAGCGCCGCGCTCCCGTTGTAGACGTTGATCAGGCTGGTGAGGGCGGACCCGGCCAGCCCGCCCCCGATCGACGTACAGGTGGCTGTGCCCCCGCTGTCGGTGGTGCAGGAGTAGGTGGTGGTCCCGGTGTTGATCAGCGAGGTGGTGGAACCCGAGTCGTCAGTGGAGCTGAACAGCTGCTTCGGGGGCGACTGGGCCAGCGTGACCGTCGAGGTCGAGCCACCGCCCGTCGAGGTGTAGGCGGCCTGGAACGACGACTTCTGGGCCGCCTTCACGTTGCCGGACAGCGCATCGAGCTTCGAGGCCGCGTCGCCGGATCCCGAACCGGTCGTGGCCGTCGTGCCGGAGGCGCCGGTCGTGGTCGTCGACGACGACGAACTCCCGCAGGCCCCCAGGATGTCTGCCCCGGCCACGAGGGCCATGCCGGCGACGACGGCCCCGCGCCATCCGGTTCCGTGTCCGTGCTGTCCGCCCATGGCGTTGCTCCTTTGGTTCCGTGGTCGTGATTGGACTCGTGGTCGTGTCCGCTGCAGGTCGCGCCGCTTCCGAGCGGCCGCCCGTATCGGCCCATTCCAGTGCCCGCAGACCCACCAGGCGCGGACCCTCGACACCGTCAGGCGTGCTGGACACTGCGGAGGTCGGCAGCGATCGAGTCGACCCAGGACCGCACCTGTTCCTCATCGCGCCAGTCACCGGCGTGCTTCTTGGCCATTGAACTCGCCGGGAACCCGGCATCGGCCGGGAGGCGACCACCGAAGGTGACGTGCCCCCGGGCGTGCACCAGGTCCATGAGAGCTTGGACGCCCTTGACCGGTGGGATATCGCCGGCCGCCGCCGTGTCGTCGAGCGGCCCGCTCGAAAAGAGGTAGGTTGGGCGTTCGGCGAGCTCGTCGGCGTGACGCTTCACGAACCGGCGGGCGTCCTTGTGCCAGCGGAAGGCGTAGAGCGCGCCACCCACGATCACCGCGTCGTACCCGCTCACGTCACCGACGTCCCGGGCCGGGGCGACGTCCACCGCGAATCCCTCGCCGCGCAATGCGTCGGCCACCATCTCCGCCAGGCCCTCGGTCCCGTGCATCTTCGTTCCGTACGCCACCAGGATCGTCATACGCACCTCCTCGTCCTCGATGTCATCGTGAACCCGACGGCCCGGTCGTCACAGGGGCGATGGTCACTGGTCGCCGGGGTCGTGGCCCACCGTGGCCGGGACCGGCCGGCACCACGATCGGCGACTGGTAGTTGCGAAGTTCCCCGTGAGCGATCAGGATGACTCCGGAGCATGCGCTTCTTGGAGTCGGCAGACGCCGGGGCCGCGGGCGTGGCGAGGGAGGCACGGATGGCTGTGAGGAGTTCGCACCGGTTCTCGTTCCTGAGCGGTGCCGCCCAGGACCGGGTCTGGGCCACGCTGACCTGCGCGGAGTCGAGTGCGCGGTACCTGCACGGGATGAGCCTCGAATCGGCATGGGCGCCCGGATCGCCCGTCCACCTGCGAGCCCCGGCCGGCCATGTGGCCCGCGGCGAGGTGATCCGGGCCGATCCGCCCCGATCGCTGTCGTTCGCCATCGAACAGGGCACCGCGCCCTGCCGCATCATCGCCTGGGAGCTCCGTGCCCACCCGGAAGGCACCGTCGTCCGGCTGACCATCGACGACGTCGACGGGGACTGCGACGAGGAGGTGGAGGACGTATGGCTCCCGGTGTTGGCCGCACTCCAGGGCGTCCTCACCCCACCGGGTGACGGATCGCACCCCGGCGACTGAGCCAGTCCCGGCTGCAGCCTCCTGGGTAGTGTCGAGCCATGTGCGACACGCTCGTGATGGTGGCGCCCGACCGGGTCCTGTTCGCCAAGAACAGCGACCGGAACCCGAACGAGGCCCAGCTGCTCGACTGGCAACCCCGTCGCGCCCATGCGGCCGGCACCCGGCTGCGGTGCACCTGGATCGAGGTCGACCAGGCGACCGAGACCAACGCCGTCCTCCTCTCGCGCCCGTTCTGGATGTGGGGGGCCGAGATGGGCGCCAACGAGCACGGGGTGGTGATCGGGAACGAGGCCGTCTTCACCGACCAGCCCTACGCCGCCACCGGACTGACCGGCATGGACCTCCTGCGGCTGGCCCTCGAGCGGGCGGACACGGCGGCGGCGGCCGTGGAGGTCATCACCACCCTGCTCGGGCGCCACGGTCAGGGGGGAGGTTGCGGGCACGAGGACCCCGCGCTCACCTACCACAACAGCTTCCTGGTGGCCGATGCCACCGGGGCCTACGTCGTGGAGACGGCCGGAGCGCTGTGGGACGTCGAGCGGGTGACTTCGGGGGTGCGATCCATCAGCAACGGGTTGACCATCCCGGGATTCGACCGGCACGCCGCCCGGGTGCCCACCTACTTCGCCCAGAGCCGCGTCCGCCGGGGCATCACCGGGTCGTGTGCCGCGTCGTCACCCGCCGATCTGATGGCCGTGCTGCGGGACCACGGGACCCGGGGGCCGAATCCCCGGTTCGCACCGGTCATGGGGGCCAAGGCGGCACCGTGCATGCACGCCGGAGGGGGCATCAAGGCGACGTCACAGACCACCGGATCGTGGGTCTGCGACCTCGGGCGCGACGGTGACCACCGGCACTGGGCCACGGCCACGTCGGCCCCGTGCACCGGTCTGTTCAAGCCCGTACGGGTCGACCAGCCACTCGACCTCGGCCCCGACCCGACCGACCGGTTCGACCCCGACACGGTGTGGTGGCGCCACGAGGTGCTCCACCGGGCCGTTCTGGCCGACCCGGCACGCCTCCTTCCGTTGATCGCCGCCGAGCGCCACCGGGTCGAGGCCGGCTGGCTCGAAGCACCCCCGGAGTCGGCCGACGCGTTCGCCGAAGCCGACGCCATCACGTCCCGGTGGATCGACGTGGTCCGGTCGGCCCGGGGACCGGACCGGCGCCCCCGACGGGTCCGGCGTTACTGGGACCTGCGGGATTCCCGGGCCGGGATGCCCGGGGTCGACCGGCGAGCGGGATAAGAGGCGCAGTCGGCACACTCCAGAGGTTTGCAGTGGTGGCGGGCTGCACCGCGATAAATGGGGGCACTGACGGCTACTGGCTGGCAAGCGCCAACGGGCAGGTCTATCCATTCGGTTCAGCCAGCGACTACGGCTCATTGGTTTCCCTGGGCGTCACCCCGTCAAGTCCCATCGTGGGCATCGCCGCCACCGCAGACTGCAAGGGCTATTGGCTGGTTGCCAACGATGGCGGCCTGTTCGCCTTCGGCGACGCCCACTACTACGGGTTGATGGGCGGCATGCCCATCAACAAGCCGGTGGTGGGCATGACCTCCACCCCGCAGGGTGGCTACTACGAAGTGGCCAGTGACGGAGGACTGTTCACCTTCGGCCCCGGTACGACATACCACGGCTCCATGGGCGGGCAACCACTGGCGGGGCCGGTGGTTGGCATGGCCGAGACGCCCCAGGGCGGGTACTACGAGGTGGCCTCCGACGGTGGACTGTTCACCTTCGGTCCGGGAGCCGACTTCCACGGCTCGATGGGCGGCCAGCACCTCAATAAGCCGGTGGTGGGCATGGCCGTCGACCCGACGGGCGGCTACTACGAAGTCGGTTCAGAGGCGGGACCTTCGCCTTCGGAGCGGCCTACCACGGCTCGACCGGGTGCCTCAGCCTGGCCAAGCCGATCCTGGCGATTGTTGTCTCCCCGGATACCACCGCCGTGGGAACCGACACCGCATGTGGATCGCCCAGCCAGGCAACTGGCGGCTGCCAGTTCGTGGCCAGCGACGGCGGCGTGTTCAGCTTCGGCAACGCCACCTTCACCGGCTCACTCGGCGGCACGGGGGTCGACGACGTGGTGGGCCTGGTCTACTCGTAGCGGGATGCACAATTACGTGCTGGGTCACGGGGCTTGACTCGTACTGGTCCTGTGTCGCCTAGGCGCCACTACCCCTGCCCCAGTGGTGATACGGCCCTCAAAGTGGAGCACTTACGAACCTGGCACCCAGGCAGGACACCACACATCTCGCTTGACGATTGTCGGGCGTCCCGGCGAAGCGTCGATCGACCATCGGTAAAGATCGCTCACGGTGCCAGCACCATTGGGCAAGCTGCGCTGCTGGATGAAGGCTACATAGTGACTAGATGGATCGATCTGCCATTGCCCGCTGGCGTTTGCAGGGTTGTCCGTCTGTCCGGCGAGAATGGGCAGGCGTTTGGCTACCTGACCAGTAGCCACATCCATTTCTATGGGCTGAAACCAGTCTCCCTGATCAAGGAAGTTCCTGTGGACGAGAACCTCCATGGCCTGAGTGGAGCTCACGTAACCGACCCAAAAAGCATTGGCCAGGAGTCGAATCGGCTGAGCGGCATCGAGCGAGCGATTGGGACTAGACAGCGCAACTGACCACGCACCGTCGGTCCATGAAGTCCTGGTGGGAGTGGAGGTTGTGAACACAAATGACTGGGAGTTTGGTGCCCATGAGATGTCACTGACCTCGGGAATGTTGGTCGAGTAGCTCCATGTACTCGTAGCCCCGTTGGCAATGTTCATCACCTCGACCGAGGCGGGAGCATTGGTGAGTGCGGTCCACGTCAAGTAGGCCACGAGCTTGCCATCGGGGCTGACCACCGGATTGTGTCCGTAGGCGACGAAGGCGGTTGGACCTCCGGAGAGAGGAATGCTCCAGATCTGACTACTCGGTCCATTGTCCACTCGACCGGGGTGGTCGAAATAGACGGTGCCAGACGGGGTGACGCTCGCATGAGTAGTCCCGTCATAGGTTCCGGCCGCCGAAGTGAGGTGTCGAAGTGCGTGACCTGACGTGGAGGAGATCACTTCAAGTTCTTGTGACACCGCCAAATCCACAATCACCATTCTTTTGGGCAATGGATTGACCGTCGTGAGAGGGGTTGGAACACGGCTTGTGCCACGAGTAGGGGTGCCCGGTCCCGCCGTTCTTCCCAGAAGCACGATCGATGAGACGGCGACGATGAAGACAACTACGACGATTCCGGCAACCAGCCATCTTCGCCTACGTCGTTGCCTGGCCTCCCGAAAGAGCAACTCAGGATTGGCGGCAGTCGGCTGCTTGGGTGGGGAGGCAAGGATTGTCATTTTGACCCTGGTAATCCGACGCTCACAGATCTACTATGAATGGCACCATGTTCCCTGTCAAGGTGGACCGGTCCGACCCATTGGCCCTTCACGATCAGGTGGCCGCCGAGATCCGCCGTGCCATCGCTGATGGTGAGGCTGGACCGGGAGAGCGGCTCCCATTGGCCAAGGACATGGCGGCGATTTTGGGGGTCAACAAAAACACGGTGCTGCGAGCTCTCCGCATCCTGCGAGAAGAGGGCCTGCTTGACTTCCAGCGGGGAAAGGGGATCACCGTAGCCGGGACGCCTGAACGCAGTGCAGTGGTCAAGCGGGTCCGTGACCTCGTCGAGTTCTGTCGGACCCAGGGCTACCGTCCGGACGAGGTGATCCAAATCATTAAGGGACTCGCCTGAATCTGTGACCGAGCGACCGGCCTAGGGGGTGCCCTCAAAGTGCCGGATGGTGGCAGCTCGCGTACGGCAAGCACCAGTCGCTGGATAACGCGCCCACTGCCGGCGATCAGTCAGGAAAACCCGCCCGGAACCTATACGAGCCGTGGCTGATCACAGCTCGCCTGATGCGGAGTAAACTTGCTCCTGTCTGTCGCAACCCGGGGGGTCTTCATTTGCCTCAGAGCGGCGTGAGGCCAGCCAAGGAGCGCTCAGGGCTTCGAGACAAGAGCGTATCCAAGGTTGTCAACGGCAATGCAGAATGATGCCGAGGCGCACGACAGCGCATTCGCCTGACCAGCTGACGTCGACGGCTCTACGGGCTGAGCATGCGACCACGACGTGCCGTTATAGCTGACCGTCTTCCCCGCGGCTTCCAGCACCATGCAGAATGGTCCTGAAGCACAGGTCACGGCGTTGTACTCGTTGGGAGAGCTGTCGGAAGGCTGCGGCTTCGACCATGATGAACCGTCATAGGTCACCAGGTACTCGCTGGTGGCATTTATGCTTCCCGCTCCGATACAGAAGGTTGTCGATGCGCAAGCGACGTAAGGGACCACGGGCTGTTGTTGGGATCCCCCCGTGCTCACATTCTGCGGCTGCCCCCAAGAGGTCCCGGTGTAGGTAATCGAATGGTCAGCCCCGTCCATGGCGACACAGAACGCCGGCGTGGCGCATGAAACCTGAGTTAGCTCAGAGGAGAGCACCGAGCCGTTGGGGTCGACACCTTGCGCTGGAGACCACGTCGAGCCGTTGTAGGTCGTCGAGTCGGATGCACCGTCCACAACCAGGCAGAAGGTTGCCGAAGTGCAGGATACCGAGAAGAACTGCGAACCTGACTTCGGATCGACGGATTGGGGCTGGGTCCACGAGGTGCCGTTGTAGACCATGACGTTGTACTTCGTGTCCCCAGCAACGCAGAACGTTGAAGAAGCACAGGAGATAGTTGACAGCTGGTCCCCCAATGTCCCACCACCGGTGATCGCAGCATCAATGTTCGTCCCAGAGGACCACGTCCCCGAGGTGTAGACGAAGGCATTTCCCTGGGAGTCGATAGCGACGCAGAAGGTACTGGACACGCAGGAAACAGCGTTCAATCCCTGTCTGTCCAATGTGTCGACCTTCACTGGCGCCGACCAGGTACCGGAGCCCGAGGTCCCCTGAGTTGAAGCCGTACTCCGACTGGAGGTCCCTCCAGACGTTGTCGGAGAGGAGGCCGATGGAGAGCTGGAGCCACAGGCAGCGACTAGAAGCCCCGCTGAGGCAACAGCAAGGAGGGAGATGGGCACCCGCCTTGGCAAGAGAGTCGCTCGGGACCTTTTCAGCGATGGCCTCATGAATCTCACTTGTCAATGGACCGAACGGAGTCCGATGGGGTACCGGTGACTATAACCAGTAGTCGGTTCTCTGCCGATCGTGAATTCGATGACCAAACCCTCGACCGGAAGTGCGGGTCGGTGGCAGCTGGCGAACGGCAAGCACCAGTCGCTGGATAACGCGCCCACAGCCAATGATCTGGGACAGGGTGTGAGTCAGGGTTGAGGGAAGATCTGGCCCCAGGCGCCCATCGCCGCATCCAAGTATGCGTTTGGGTCGCCTCTTTCGGCTTCATCAGCTCGTCGAAGGTCGGACCCGCCAGCATGGGCCGCAGCCGATGGTGCTGGTGATAGAGGACCATCGAATGGTCGATCGGGCGGAGGATCGTTCGCCTCGATGGCACCATCACGAACCAACCGTGACGGCTTGCCCACAGAGAACCAGCGTTGCTCGTGCAGCCGGTAGGGGTCTACGAACCAACCTTCGGCTACATCGTCGGAAGTCACGAGTTGACCTTATGTGATGGAAACCAACAAGGCGCGGCCGACCGACGATCAGGGTCGGTAGGACAGCGCTCGGCATCGGCGCATCCATTGCGGGTCAGGTCTTGCTCCGCCGGTCGTTCTCTCGCTTCCGAGCCTGAACCTTGTCCTCCCAATCGGGATTGAAGCCGTCAAGAGCCTGCTGGAGCACCATCGGTGGCGTGTTCTGCATCAAAAGGAACGAATACAGGTCGACAACGTCAACCGACGAAGCTCGTGGTTCGTACACATCATTCAGCGACACGTCCAGGCTGGCCCCCGTATCGAGCGTGAGACGCACAGCGATGACGCTCAGAGAGGGCTGGGTGATTTCAACCGCTATCACGTTGCCAGGAACCGCCACGAGAGAATGATGCCCTATCGCGACCGGGTTCGTCTCGGCGCGCACTGCCCCACTCGTGCCTGGTTCATGGGCAGCCAACATTCGCGAACGCGAGCCGGCCCTGGCAGTTACGCCCCGCATAGATCCGAAGATCAGGATCTTTGGGTGGATCGGGGAGCCGCGTAGGGACCTGAACGACCGGGTCGGTCAGCCGGCGCCGAAGAACGGGGCGTCGAAGGCGAACACCCCGCCGTCCGCCGCGTCCAGCCAGTAGCCGCCGGTGGCCCGGTCGACGGCCATGCCGGTGATTGGAGCAACCAGGGTGAACGCCCCCGTCGATCCGTGGAAGGCGGCGTCGCCGTAGGCGAAGAGCCCGCCGTCCCAGGCGACGAACCAGTACCCCTGGCCGTCTGGCGTCGAGGCCATGCCGTTTATCGGCGCATTGATGCTGAATGCGCCCATCGATCCGAAGAACGGGGCCCCGAAGGCGAAGATGCCTCCGTCGGAGGCGACCAGCCAGTAGCCGCCGGTGGCCGTGTCCCCCGCGATCCCCACCACCGGCAGGTTGAGCGGGCGCCCGCCCATCGAGCCGTGGAACGCGGCATCGCCGAACGCGAATATCCCGCCGTCGGAGGCGACCAGCCAGTAGCCCTTGCCATCGGCGGTAGGTGCCAGGTCGACCACCGGGGCGTTCAGGTGCCGGCCACCCATCGAGCCGAAGAAGCCTGCGTCACCGAAGGAGAAGGTGCCGCCATCGGAGGCGACCAGCCAGTACCCCTTGCCGTCGGGGGTGGCCACGATGTGGCGGATCGGCGAGTTGAGCGGCAGGCCGGTCATCGACCCGTAGGAGATCGCCGTCCCGTGGGGAGTCACGGCCCCGGTGGAGTCGGCCAACCAGTACCCGTTGCCGCTCGGCAGGGCCGCCATTCCCTCGTATTCGACGGGTGGGGGGCCGGGGAGGAGGTCGACGTGGGTCACGAACAGCTGGCGGACCGCGCCCGGCGTGGACGTGCAGTTGGTGCACGGGCTGTTCCACCCGGCGTAGCCGAGCCACCAGCCTCCCCACGGGTCCACGAACAGGCTCCCGCCGCCGGGGCCGTACCCGTTGCCCGAGGTGGTGAGGAAGGGCCCGGGCGGATTGGTGCACGGGCCGAGCGGGCCGGCACAGTCGGCGAGCTGCTCGTTGTAGGAGCTGTCTTCGAAGCTCCCGCCCGAGAAGAGGAGTTTGTAACTGCCACCGGTGAACACCAGCTGCGGATTGTCGGTCGTGCGCTCTGCCACCGTCACGGTCATCAGGAGGGCCGGGGCCCCGGCGAAGCTGGTGCCGCTCCGGTTCAGCAATACGCCCCAGACCTGCGAGGGGGCGGCGGTGGAGCCGTCATTGGTCTTCCACACCAGGTACGCGGCACCGGTGGCGGGATCGACGAACGGGCTCGGGTCGAGCACCCCGCCGGGCGGGCACCACGGCGAGTCGGCCGAGGTGTCGGTGAAACGCGGGCTCGTCGGGGTCAGGGTGGCGGCGGTGGCCACGGCCAGGCAGGTGAACCCGGTGTCCACCCCGTGGCCAGCCCGCGACGCGTCGTACCAGAGGACCCAGTGACCACCGGTGTAGACGACGCCCGGCGAGGTCTGGGTGCCGGCCTGCTGCCACACCGGCGGGGTGGCGAGCGCCGTCGAGCCGAAGCCCCCGGTATAGGGACTCCAGCCCGTCCCCGGGTCCCGGGACCGGCTGGTCAGCACTTGGAGGTTGTTCCCGTAGGCGGTGCCGGTGGTGAAGGCGTAGAAGGTGCCGTCGGCGTAGACGATGTCGGGATCGGGTGCATCTGTGGCGAACGCCGGACCGCCCCGTGGGCCGGCCACCTGATGGGGGGTCGAGGCGGGGGCACCGGACGCACTTCCTGATGCCAGCGGAACGCCGACGGCCAGGGCCAGGAGGGCGGACATCGCGATGGCCCAACGGCTGGCGGACCGCACCCTCACGGCCCGATCCAGACCGACTTCAGATTGCAGAACTCCCGGATGCCGTGGGCGGTCAGCTCGCGCCCGTAGCCCGAGGACTTGATCCCGCCGAAGGGCAGCTCGTTGAATGACGTGGTGTTCCCGTTGATGAAGACCATGCCGGCCTCGAGGTCGGCCTCGAACCGGGCCTGCTCGACCGGGTCCTGGGTCCAGGCATTGGACCCCAACCCGAACTCGGTGGCGTTGGCCAGCTCGATGGCCGCATCGATGTCGGCCACCCGGTACAGGGTGGCGACGGGCCCGAAGGCCTCCTCGGTGTGGATCCGCATCTCGGGGGTGATCCCGGTCAACACAGTCGGCGGGTAGTAATAACCGGGGCCCTCGGGGACCTCCCCACCGCAGAGGACGGTCGCTCCCTTGGAGACGGCGTCCGCCACCAGGTCGACCATGTCCTGTTGCTGCTGGGCGCTGGCCAGCGGTCCGATGTCAGTTGTCGCGTCCATCGGGTCACCCAGCCGCTGGGCCGACATGTGCTCGACGAAGCGGCGCTCGAACTCGTCGGCCACATCGACGTGGGCGATGAACCGCTTGGCGGCGATGCATGACTGCCCGTTGTTGAGGCAACGGGCCGTGGTCGCGACGGCGGCGGCACGGGCCAGGTCGGCCGAGGGCATCACGACGAACGGATCGCTCCCGCCGAGCTCCAGCACCGACTTCTTGACGACGTCGCCGGCGATGGAGGCGACCGACGAGCCGGCGGGACCGGACCCGGTGAGGGTGACGGCCACCACCCGGTCGTCCCGGATGACCGCCTCCACCCGGGAGGCGCTTATCAACAGCGTCTGGAATGTGCCCTCTGGGAACCCGGCCCGGTCGAACAGCTCCTGCATGAAGACGGCGGTCTGGGGGACGTTGGAGGCATGCTTCAGCAGGCCCACGTTGCCGGCCATGAGCGCGGGGGCGGCGAAGCGCATGGCCTGCCACAGCGGGAAGTTCCACGGCATGACGGCCAACACCGGGCCGAGCGGCTGCCAGCGGGAACGGGCGGACATCGCCCCGACGGCGTCGGCGTCGGCCGGCTCATCGACCAGGAATGCCTCGGCATGCTCGGCGAAGTACCGGCACGCCTTGGCGCACTTCAGCACCTCAGCCTTGGCCGCAGCCAGGGTCTTGCCCATCTCGGTGGTCATCATGGCGGCGATCCGGTCGACCTCGTCCTCGAGGATCTCACCGGCCCGGACCATCCACGCGCCGCGTTCGGCGAAGGAGGTGGTGCGGTAGGAGCGGAAGGTGTCGGCCGCCCGGGCCAGGATGCGCTCAACCTCCTGGTCGGAGATCTCCTCGAAGGTCTGCTCCGTCTTACCGTTGGCAGGGTTGATGGTAGCGATGGGCATAGGTCACCTCAGGTGCTGGAACGATGCTGTCGACCCCCCAGCGTCGCACGCCCGGTCGACCCGGCGCGCCCGGGACCGCTGAGTCGCCCTACGCCGGCGGAGTGCGCAGTTTGAATAGGGCCCCGGCGGGGTCGGTGACGGTGGACATCCGGCCGTAAGGGGTGTCGACCGGGGCGTCGACGACCGCTCCGCCGAGCTCTTGCACCTTGGCCACGGTGGCATCGACGTCGGCCACGTCCCAGTACACCGACCAGTGGGCGGGCACGCCCTCGGGCAGGAAGGTGGCGGCGTCCATGACCCCGGCCAACTGGTCGTCGGTCTCGGGGTCGCGCAGCGTGGAGTACCGGAACTCGTCGGTATCGCCCTCGACCGCCGTCTTCCATGAGAACACCGTCCGGTAGAAGTCGAGTGCCCCGGCGAAGTCCCGGGTGAAGAGCTCGAACCAACTGGGAGAACCGGGCTCGTTCAACGAGGTGAATCCCGGAAAGGTCCCCGGCTGCCAGGCACCGAGGTGAGCCCCGGTCGGGTCGACGAACACCATGTTCTGCCCGAGATCGGCCACCGCCATCGGCGGGGCCACGACCACGGCCCCATTGGCCTCCAGGGCGGCGGCGACCCCGGCGATGTCATCGGTGGAGAGGTAGATCTTCCAGGTGTTGTTGGCCGGCATGTCCTCCCCCATGTCGCCCATGCCGCCGGCGACGGGTGCACCGTCGCGGGTGAACATGAAGTAACCGCCGAACTCCTCACTCGGCTCTTCGGCCTGCCACCCGAACAGGGCCGAGTAGAAGGCGCGGCTCCCCTTGACGTCCGACGTCCAGAGGTCGGCCCAGCACGGAGCCCCTACGGAATAGTGATCGACACTGGGCATGGGCCCTCCTCGTCTCGTGATGTCACCGCCCCCTCGCCGACGATGCTATCCACCGACCCGTCGACCCGCTCAGGCCGATCGCCCCTTTGGCGGTGCCGACCGGCAGATCGTTGTGGACAGTCGGACTGCCACTTGTCGTTTCCAGGGGTTAGCGTGGCCCTCCGGGACGCCCGCACGGGCAATCGACGGCTGAGGGGAGCACCCGAGTGACCGACACGCTCCAGGACACGAGCGACACCGACGAGCTGCTGGACGAGCTGCGCAGCTGGCTCGCCGAAAACTGGGACCCCGATCAGTCGGTTGGCGAATGGTGGGAGCGACTCGGCACGTCGGGATGGGCCGCCCCTACCCTTCCCGAGGGCTCGTTCGGTCGTGGTGTGGCCCGCTCGGTGGGCGTGCAGCTCACCAACGAGATCGCCGCCTTCGGCGCAGTCGGCGCGCCCTATGGACTCGGGCTCCTGCTCGCCGCCCCGACCATCGCCGACCACGGGACCCGGGAGCAGATCGACTCCCTGGTGCGCGACATCGTCACCGGGCAGTCCGCCTGGTGCCAGCTGTTCAGCGAGCCGGGTGCCGGCTCCGACCTCGCCGGCCTCACCGCCAAGGCGGAGCTCGATGGCGACGAGTGGATCGTCAACGGCCAAAAGGTGTGGACCTCGCTCGGTCAGTCCGCCGACGTCGGAATGCTTATCGCCCGGACCACGCCCGACGCGCCGAAGCACCAGGGCATCTCCTACTTCGCCATCGACATGCACCAACCCGGCGTCGAAGTGCGCCCGTTGCGCGAGATGACCGGCCATGCCATGTTCAACGAGACGTTCCTGACCGACGCCCGCGTCCCGGCGGACCGGCTCATCGGCGGGCTCAACAGGGGTTGGGCAGTGGCCAACACCACACTCGGCTACGAGCGTGCGGGCCTCGGCACCGGGGGCGCAAGCCGGGGCACCATCGTCATGCCCGGCACCGTGGCCGGCAACCTCGGCCGGCGCGTCGGTGACTTCGCCTCGACCCCGGAGCCCGGGGCCAAGAAGCTGACCAAGACCGCGAGTGCCGGGGGAGACCGTCCGGCCCGGCGCGACGACCTGCTGACCGGACTGGCCCGGGGCAACGGAAGGCTCACCGATCCCCTCATCCGCCAGGACCTCGTCCGTCTCTACACGCTCAACGAGCTCGGCCGACTGAATTCCGAGCGAGTCAAGGCCACACGGGCGGCGGGGGGTGACATCCCGGGAATGGCCAACATCTCGAAGCTGTCGATGAGCGCGGTCATGCGGCTCACCCGGGACCTCGGTCTCCGCATCGTGGGGGCCCAGGGCATGCTCCACGCCTACGACGCCAAGGACCAGGCCACCCTCAACGAGGCCACCGGCAATCCGTTCCTGCCCGGGGTGACCGGCACCGCCCTGTACGCCCAGGCCCCCTCGATCTACGGCGGGACCGACCAGATCCAGCGCAACATCATCGGCGAGCGGGTGCTGGGACTGCCCAAGGAGCCGGGCGCCGACAAGGACACGCCCTTCTCCCAACTCCTGAAGAACGGTTGAGCCAACCGGTCGGCCGCGTCGGGTGGCACGGTCATGCGCACCCAGCGCCTCACCAACTGCGCCGCTGACCGACCCTGCCGCTGACCGACCTTACGGAACCGACTGCTCGTCGAACCGCTCGGCGCAGCCGACCCCACAGAACCAGAACTCGTGACCGTCGCGCACCCGGTGCGCGGCGGCGTGGTC
>Ga0209483_1000376_pt1 | contig 40032 bp, 44 predicted proteins | sample NGEPerA_FD_184508 | JGI IMG/M metagenome (GOLD analysis project Ga0209483, IMG submission 184508) | Arctic peat soil microbial communities from the Barrow Environmental Observatory site, Barrow, Alaska, USA - NGEE PermafrostL2-A... | ecosystem: Environmental > Terrestrial > Soil > Wetlands >...
CACCGAGCGATCCATTCCCGCACTCTGGGACCGCATCGGCGCCATCCTCGACGGCTTCCCCGCAATCCACTGCCGCAACTTTTTCAGCCATGCAGGCTATGCGTAATCTCAAACCAAAATGGCTCTAGCGCACCGATGAAGACAGCCGCGCCGGTCGCGAAACCGATAGCTCCCTTTGTGAAGTCTAGAAGATGGTTGTGTTTCGGTAGAGAGGCGCCTTTTTGCATGTCTGCTTTTTGGTCGGCATTTTGGCTAGCTTGACGGATTGCGGCAAATTGGGCCGCCTCGCGTGACACTCTCACTCGCACCTCGTCTTGCACCAGCTTTAGGCGAAGCAAGCTGCGGACCCGCGCAAATAGTTCCAACGGTGTAACAGGCACGTTCACAAAATCGTTGGCGCCCATCTCCAAGCCGCGTGAGATTTCCCTCTCATCGCTACCTACAAGCAAAACAGGCAAGAGCCTCGAAACAGGCTCCGACTTGATGCAATGGCATACTCCCAGGCCCATCATGTCTGCGCGCACAAGGACTACGCCGGGCGGCTCTTGCGCTATCAATGAGAGTGCTTGCTCGCCAGAGTGCGCTCGGATCACGCTGAAGGACTCAGCGCGAAGGTTCGCTTCCAATTCGGCAGAGATTGCCTGCCCCACAATCAGAATCTTGGCCATCGCGCGATCCCCAAGTCACAGGTAGCCGACACTATGGGGCACATAGGTTATTTTTGGCTTGCTTCGCACAGCTTCGCTTGGACCCGATTTTGGACCCAAACGTATTGGTATGGCCCAATCGGCGTCGGGACTGCACACTGAAAAAAGCCGCGCGAACGCTAGATTTTCTGCACCGCTTGGCATTGCGCGTAACAGGCCAGAACATGCCAAGGCGACTTTCAAGACCGGTGCCTTCAACCGCTCGGCCACCCATCCGCGTAGACGTTCAATTACTGAGCGTGGCCGAAAAGCGCAACCTGCCGGCCGAAGCCTGCCGAATTGTTAAGCGATCCCTAACCCGATCCCGCGATCATTCGCGGCTGCGTGAAAGGTTGATTGATGGCGAGCCGCGGATCATTTGGAAGGCGCATTTCCTCCGAGCCGCAACGCCGTTATGCGCGAACGGAAGCGCAGGTGGCCACGCAAAGTGCTGAGCATGGACTTAGCGTAATCCACGTCGAACAGCCTTCGGCATATCCTCCCGCGGCCAACGCTCTATCGCTCGACGAAGACCTGCGCGAATGGAAACAGTCGCGCAAGCATGGATTCCGAATCCCTTGGCGTCAGGTGTCGCTCATGGGGTCGCTCTGTTTCGGCATCGCCTCGTTTGTGCTGCCCGATTCGGTCAACGAAAACGTGCAATGGCTGCTCTATGCTTTGACAGCCGCCAGCTTTATCGCGGGTTTCTCCAGGCGGCGGCGCGACGCCAACAATTGATGGGTCCATTATTGGACCCGCGCATCGCCCTCGATTATCTTCTGACGACCAGGGGTTGGTGAGTCGCGATATGCTGCGCAACACGCGCCCAATTTTAATCGTCATCGGATTGGCTGCGCTGACGGCGGCCTGCGCCACCGCGCCGCCGGAAAACACGCATGCTTCACTGCCGCCGAATGCGGGCGTTTATAAAGTCGGCAATCCGTATCAGATCGGCGACACCTGGTATTATCCGCGCGAGCAGCCCAATTACGACGAAACCGGAATCGCCTCCTGGTACGGGCCGACCTTCTATGGCCATCGGACGGCCAATGGCGAAATGTATGACGGCACAACGATGACGGCGGCGCATCGCACTCTGCCGCTGCCCGTCAATGTGCGCGTCACCAATCTCGACAATGGCAAGTCTCTCGTGGTGCGCGTCAACGATCGCGGGCCGTATGCCAAGGGCCGGATCATCGATCTGTCCGAAGCGGCGGCGCGCGCGCTCGATGTCGTGCGTTCCGGCACTGCGCGCGTTCGCGTGACCTATCTTGGCCGCGCCGATACCGCGGCGGGTTCGCCGCCGCCGCCCGAAACGCCGCCGGAGATCGTTTCGGCCGTTCCCGCCGCGCCCACGACGAAAATCGATACGGCGGCACTTAACGTCGTGCCGGGCGCGACGATCGCGCCGCCGGTTCAGGTCGCGGAACTTCCGCCTGCCGCGGCGTCGCTGGCGGCGCCTATTCCCGCCAGCACGGTTCAACCCACCGGGCATGTCAGCGATGTTCCGGTTCCCGCCGCGACTCACCTTTATGTGCAAATGGGCGCGTTCTCGACCCCTACCAACGCGGACCGGCTCAAGGCGCGGCTGGGCGACAGCAGCGTTTTCGTTTCCCCCATCGCGCGCAATGGCCAGAAGCTGTATCGCGTGCGCAGTGGGCCCTACGATGATGTCGCATCGGCGGATGCGGCGTTGGCCCGGATCACGGGGCTTGGTAATAACGACGCGCAAATCGTCGTTGACCAATAACGCGATTCCGCCTCGCTGCCGGTTTTAGGAGAGTTCGTCCATGCGGTTTCCATCCCTGTCCGCGATTGCGGCTGCGTTGCTGCTGTTTGTGCTTCCGGCGCAGGCGGCCATCGATACGACGGCGGAGCACGGAATTCTCATGGATGGCGACAGCGGTCAGGTGCTGTGGGCGAAAGCGGCTTTCACACCCATGCCGCCCGCGTCGATGAGCAAGCTGATGACCATCGAGCTTCTCTTTCAGCACCTGAAAGATGGACGCGTGAAGCTGACTGACACTTTCCCGGTTTCGCAAGCGGCGTGGAAGACCGGCGGCTCAACCGGATTCACGCGCGTGGGCGACAGGCTCACGGTTGACGACCTGATCCAGCGCATCATCGTCGTCTCCGCTAACGATGCCTGCGTCGTTGTGGCGGAATCTCTGGGCGGAACGGCGGAAAATTTCGTGGCGATGATGAACACGCGCGCCAAACAGTTGGGCCTCGCACAATCGCACTTCGTCAATCCGAATGGTTTGCCCGATCCGCCCGGCCAGATGATGTCGGCGCTGGACCTCGCCAAGCTCTCGCGACACCTGATCAACGATTATCCGCAATATTATCACTATTTCGGCGAGAGAAGTTATACGGTTTACGATCAGGGCAAACCGATCACACAGCCCAACCGCGATCTCGTTCTGGAGAAGCTTCCAGGCGCCGACGGTCTGAAGACGGGCCACACGGACGCGGCGGGTTACGGAATTACTGCATCCGCGAAGCGCGGCGGCGAACGGCTCATCCTTGTGATCAATGGTCTGCGCTATCCCGATCTCGCGAAGGACAGTCCGCAGAAGCAGGACTGGTTCGCCGAAGGGCGCCGCAGCGATGAAGCGGCACGCATTCTGGACATGGCGTTTCGCGAGTTCCGCAAATATCCGCTGTTCAAGGCAGGCGATGTGGCGGGCCATGTGACGGTGGCGACGGGTAGTGCGGATACCGTGCCGCTGACCGTGACCGCGCCGGTTGCGATCACGCTTCAAGTGGATTCGCGCCCCGGCATGAAAGTGGTTCTGCATACCGTCAGTCCCGCGCGAGCCCCCATCGCAAAAGGCCAGCAGCTTGGAACGCTCGACGTAACGGCGCCTGATTTCCCTGGCATGAAGATTCCGGTTTACGCTCAGAATGCGGTTCCGCGCGCCGGGTTGTTCGGGCGCATCTATCTCGGCCTGCGTTCGCTGATCTCAGGGCATTGACCGCGTGGGCCCACGCTTCATCACGATGGAAGGCGGCGAAGGCGCCGGAAAATCCACGCAGGCGAAGCGGCTCGCGAAAGCGCTGGAGACGCGCGGCATCGCCTGCATCGTGACGCGCGAACCGGGCGGTTCGCCGGGTGCCGAACAGATCCGCCAGCTTCTTGTCGAGGGCGATCCGGGCCGCTGGGATGGGCGCACAGAGACGTTGCTGGTGTTCGCGGGACGGGTCGACCACATCGAGCGTACGCTCAAACCGGCGCTGGAAGCGGGACGCTGGGTGATCTGCGACCGCTTCACGGATTCCACTTATGTCTATCAGGGCATCGGCCGTGGCGTGGACCGCGAGACCATCCGCCGGATCGAGTCCGTGGCCATCGGCGATTTCAAACCGGACCTCACCCTTATCCTTGATCTGCCTGTGTCGGTCGGACTGGAGCGGGCTAAGGCGCGTCGTTCGGCCGAGAATCGCTTCGAGGGTTTTGACGCGACATTCCATGAAAGGCTGCGCGGCGCGTTTCGCGATATCGCCAACCGCCATGCGGACCGCTGCATCTTGCTCGACGCCAGCGGGAGCGAAGATGCGGTCGCGCAATCGATCTGGAACGCGGTCGCAAGCCGGTTCAATCTCTAGCCATGGCGAAACGCAAAACACCGATTGCTCCGGTCGAAGACGAAAGCGGCATCCCCGATCCGCGCGAAACCTCCGCCCTCATAGGGCAGGGCGCGGCTCTCGCGAATGCCGCGTGCGCAATCCGCTCCGGCAAGGCGCCGCAAGGCTGGCTGATCGTGGGGCCTGAAGGCGTCGGCAAAGCGACCTTTGCCTATCGCATCGCGCGCTATTTGCTGCGCTATGGCGCGACGGACGCCGGGCCGAAAGATTTGTCGCTGCCGGCAAACGATCCGGTGTTCCAGCAGATCGCGGCCGGTGGACACCCCGGTCTGCTACTGCTGAAACGCGGCACCAATCCCGACACCGGCAAGATGATGACGGTGTTGGGCGTTGCCGAAATTCGCAAGCTCGCCGGCTTCTTCGGCATGACGTCAGGCGCGGGCGGCTGGCGCGTCGCGATTGTCGATACGGCCGACGAGATGAACGATGCGGCAGCAAACGCGCTGCTGAAGGCGCTGGAAGAGCCGCCATCGCGCGCGATGCTGATCTTGCTCGCCAACGCGCCGGGGCGATTGCTGCCAACGATCCGTTCGCGCTGCCGCAGGCTCGATCTGCGCCCGCTCTCCGACGCCGATCTGTTGCAGGCGCTCGCCACGCAATTGCCGGACATGGACGAGGCCGAACGTGTTTCGCTTGCCAAACTCGCGGGCGGGTCCATCGGCGCGGCGCTCACCTTGGCCGGTGATGACGGCCTTGCGCTGGCCGCCGAAGCGGATCGACTGCTTGATCGCATGATGGCACCGGACATCGGCGCGACCTTGGCGCTGGCGGAGAAACTTTCACGCATGAACGACGGCACAAACCGCTTCGGCACATTTCTGATCGATGCGCTGGCCGCGCACATTCGCGCGCGTGCGATGCAGGGCGGCCGTACGCTCGATCGCTGGACCGCGTTGCTGGAACAGTTCAAGCGGTCCTTCGTGCGCACCGATGCGCTGCACCTTGATCCGCGCCAGACGGTGATTTCCGCGGCGCGCGGGCTTTCAACCGTCGCACGGCGCAGCGGCGCACTCTGATATTTGCCATCGTCCTGCAATCGCGCTAACGACAATCCATGCTTGTCGATAGTCATTGCCATCTGGATTTTCCCGAATTCGCGCTGGAACTGGACGCGGTTGTCGCGCGCGCGAAAGCGGCGGGGGTCGCAACTTGCGTCTCTATTGGCACGACGCTCGAAAAATTTCCGCAGGTGCGCGCCATCGCGGAGCGCTTTGCCGATGTATGGTGCAGTGTCGGCATTCACCCGCATGAAGCGCAAAAGGAATTGCTCGAAGATTCCGTGCCCCTGATCGAACGCGCCCAGCATCCCAAGGTCGTCGGCGTCGGGGAAACCGGCCTCGACTTCTATTATAACCATTCGCCGCGCGAGCCGCAGATGGCGAATTTTCGCGCGCACATCTCGGCGGCACGCGATCTGAAACTGCCGGTCATCGTGCACACGCGCGATGCCGATGAAGAGACCATTGAAATTCTGCGCGATGAAATGGGGAAGGGCGCTTTCACCGGACTCATTCATTGTTTTACCGGCACCAGGAAACTGGCCGAAGCCGCAGTAGAGATGAGTTTTTGTGTTTCCGTTTCGGGTATCGCGACCTTCAAGAAATCCGACGCGTTGCGCGCTGTTTTGAAAGACGTTCCGCTCGACCGGCTGCTGGTCGAAACCGATGCGCCCTATCTCGCGCCCATGCCCTATCGCGGCAAGCGCAACGAGCCGGCTTTTGTTGCCAACACAGCAGCGATGCTGGCCGATCTGAAAGGTGTCAGCCTCGAAGAACTTTCCACGGCGACGACTGACAATTTCTTCCGCCTGTTCACGAAGGCGCGGCGCCCGCAATGACGGATATTTTGGAAGTCACCATTCTCGGCTGCGGGTCGTCGAGCGGCGTGCCGCGTCTGGGTGGCCCGGACGGCGCGGGCGATTGGGGCGAGTGCGATCCAGGTAACCCGAAGAACCGGCGGCGTCGCTGTTCCATTCTGGTGCGCCGCAAATCGGCAGATGGCGAAACGGCGGTGCTGGTCGATACCGCGCCGGACCTGCGCGAGCAATTGCTGGACGCGCATTGCGGGCGGCTCGATGCCGTGCTGCTGACACATGATCACGCCGACCAAACACACGGTCTCGACGATCTGCGCGCCATTGCCTATGCCATGCGCAAGCGCATCGATGTCTATAGCGACCGCGCCTGCCTGAACGATGTGAAGCGCAAATTCGGCTACACATTCGAGACGCCGCCGGGAAGCGGCTATCCTGCTATTCTCACCGCGCGCGAATTGCCGGAACCCTTCGTGGATTTCGTTGTCCAGGGCGCCGGCGGACCGATGACGGTGCGGACTTTCAAACAGGGCCACGGCGCCATTCATTCGCTGGGCTTCCGCTTCGGACCGATCGCCTATTCCAGCGATGTCGCGCTGCTTGACGACGACGCGTTTGCCGCCCTTGAAGGCGTCGAATGCTGGATCGTCGATGCGTTGCGCCATACGCCGCATCCGACGCATGCCACGGTCGATGTCGCGCTCGGCTGGCTGACCCGCACCGGCGCGCGTCGCGGCATTCTCACCAATATGCACATCGATCTGGATTACGAAACTTTAAGGCGCAAGCTGCCTTCGCATGTCGAGCCGGCCTATGACGGAATGACAATCACACTGCCGGTTTGATGCGATTTAATCGCGCCAAATTTAGCTTGAATTTGAGTGGCCAGCTTAACAGTTGGTGAGATCGCGGCGTGTAGCCTCCATCGCATAGATTGACCATGCTGGAGGCTTTCATGAATCTTGTTTCTCGCTTTATGCGCGACGAATCCGGTGCGACGGCTATTGAATACGGCCTGATCGCGGCGGGCATCGCGGTTGCGATCATTACCGTCGTGGCCACGCTGGGCTCGAACCTGAACGGCACATTCAGCAAAGTCGCGAGCGCGGTCAGCTCATCCTGATGGATCGGCGAGGGCGGCGTAATCGCCGCCCACTCGCTCTTATCCCGCGAACTCGCGAACTTTTGCTACCAAAGCCTCGACCGGCTCACTTCCGTTCAGACGCAGAACTGGACAGGTGAGGTTCGCCAGGAATTCTTCATGCCGCGAGAGAGCCTCTGCGCCGTACGCGCGATCTCGCGCGTGCAATCGCTCGATACGCAGCTTCGTCGGCGTGCGCAGGAACACGACCAGGTCGAACAGCGGCACGAGCGGTTTTCCCAATTCGCTGATGCTGCCGGAAAGAATCCAGCCGTGCGATCCGGCCTCGGCGAACGCGTTGCCCATCAAGCTCTAAAGCCGACCGGCTGGAGGCCATCGTGGGCTGGCTGAGTCGGGGCAGCGGTCACGTTACCATCGTCCTTGGTGGCGCGGTACCCCAAGTATACTATCGCCAGTATATTGGCGATAGTATACTTGACGTACCGGGCTTGAAGGTCTATATAACGGCACAGTCACTTAGGACCGTTGCCATGACCTTGAACCTCAAAGCCAAAATCTACACAGACGAATCTGCCGCCCGAAAGCATCTGGAGGCGATCCAATGGCCGTCCGGCCCGGTCTGCCCCCATTGTGGCATCATTGGCGAAGCCACCCTCCTAGAGGGCAAATCCACCCGTCCGGGCGTCTACAAATGCCGTCCATGCCAGCAGCCCTTTAGCGTCACCGTGGGCACGGTCATGGAGCGTTCCAAAATTCCCCTGACCAAGTGGCTGTTGGCAACCGAGCTTTTGACCAGTTCCAAGAAAGGCATTTCGGCTCACCAGCTTCATCGGATGCTGGGCGTCACCTACAAATCGGCATGGTTTCTCGCCCACCGCATCCGCGAGGCCATGACGCCCACGAAAGCTCAGGCGACACCTCTTGGCGGCGCTGGCAAGGTTGTGGAGGCAGACGAAACCTATCTGCTCAAGGCTGACGGCAAGCGCAAACACCCCAGCGCTGGCGGCTATGGTCACAAAATGAAGGTGCTGAGCCTTGTCGAGCGCGGCGGCAAAATCCGTTCGTTCAAGATCGGTTCAGCTTCACGCGATGAAATCGTGCCCGCCCTTCGCGCCAACATCCACCCGGACAGCACCCTGCATACCGATGGCGCTCAGGTTTACAAATTCACCGGCACAACGGCGGACCATGAGAGCGTCGATCACAAGACGGCTTACGTCCGCGCGGGCAAAACCGGCCCCGTCCACACGAATACACTTGAAGGCTTTTTCAGTGTGTTCAAACGCGGCATGGTCGGAACCTACCAGCATTGCGGCGAGCAACATTTGAACCGTTATCTGGCCGAATTTGATTTCAGGATGAACAACCGCATTGCTTTAGGCGTGAACGATGACATGCGCGCCGTGAAAGCCTTGGAAGGTATCGGCGGCAAGCGTCTCACCTATCGGCGGACTCGTTCAGCCACGCAGCATTAAGCAGCAGACGGCGGGCTTCATCCGTTGGCGCAAGGCCAACGGCTACGAAGTCACGCCGTTCAAGCGCCCGTTTTGGGGCAAGAAATCGTGGCACAAGCAAAGGGGCGGGAAATGACTCTCCCGCCCCTCGCCGTTATCCTAGTTCTTGCGACAGAGACTAGGAGAAAATCATGAGCGGCTTAGGTCTGGTTCGGCGCGGACTTCAATGTCAGCGCTGTCCTGAACTGTTTGCTCTTTCTGAGATTGGGATAATGACGAAGAATGATCTTCGGAAGCTTCCAGACCCATTTCAGGCGGAATGTCCCCATTGCCATCAAGAGGCCACTTACCCAAAAGCGTCCATCGGAATCCTTGCGGCGCAGCGACCCCAATAATTGGGTTGCCCGGATGGCCGAGTGGCGGCTTTGTTGACATGCGAGACCTCATTGGCTAAATTGTTTTTAGCCGCTGGTTTGCGCTTTCGGTCCACAGATGGCAGCGGGGTTACAGCCCCGCCCATCGCTTCCACAATCTAAGCTATTTCAAAGTGCATGGAAACGTCTCACGCAACGCCATTGCCGTGAGCAATGATGCGTCGTGATCCCTAATTTCGGGATGAACGATTACATATTTCAAAACCACGTCGATGATCTGGCCGTTGGTGACGTTATCCCCGACGCATATCTCGTTATTCGTGGACCAAAGCGTCGTTTCATAAACTCCGATGATATATCCGCCGCAATAACCGATCGACGGCGTCGTCGGAGCTATCTCTACCGATGGACCGCACCGACTGAGTAACGTATTCCCAGTTTCTCCCGGTCCGTGTTCGGCGCTTGCGGGAGCGACGGCAATTGCCGCTAGAAGGGCCAGTGTGAGCGCGAGGGAAAGTTTCATTACTGGCGCTCCCAATCAGGCCGAATCTGTGGGCTTTTTGCGCTTTGCCGTGGCCCGCTTGGGCGGACTCGGTTTCTTCTTCGCTTTTGGCGTGAAGGGGGTGGGCGGCATTTTCAGCAGCCGCTTTAGGACTTCATCGCGAGACATCTGAATGTCCGGAGATTTGGCCATGCCGCATAAACTCCCGGTGGGTAAATCAACGTCATACGGAATTGGCTCTATATCACAGCGCCCAGCGTTGGCCCAGCTTGTAGGGCAGATTGCCAATGACTGGAATTATTTTGAGCGAATAATGGAAGAACTTTACGCGCGCCTCATGGGGCGTATGTACATCGCTACATACTTGCCAAAGGGCACGATGGTATCTCACCCCGTTGCGTTCCAGATATTTGAGGAATTGGAGTCGTTTCGCGCCAAACAGAATCTTGTTGAGGCGCTAATCCGGTGGGCGCTCATCAAATGCCCGGAGGATTTCGATGCCTACCGCAAACAGACCGAAAAGCCCATTAAGAGCGCCTGTATTGCCCGGAACAACGCAGTTCACACCCTTTGGGGCCTCTGCGATGAATATCCCGATGCCCTGATTTCCCAGCCTACATTCGGAGATCGCCTCGTTTGGCGCGAGAACGATTTCAAAGAGGAACTAAAAAAAGTTCGCGAGGGTCTTACCGCCTTCACTCAGGCAACGGCGAAGCTCGACGAGTTCATCCGGGGAGACATCGCCAGTCCTTGCGGCGTCAATGTCACGAACGAGAAGGACGGCCTCTAAAACGTCGCGACGGCCTTTGTGGTCACCCCATTGGTGAGACAGAGCGGCGGCTACCATGCGTTCAAATGCTTCTGGGTCTTTGGGTGGATTCCTCACAACACGTTCCTAACGGGGCGGTTCTCATGGGAAACTGGCGATGTATGCCCGAGAACCACCCCGGTAGATGACGGCCTGTCACAGATTACTTACAAATCACTGGACAGTACGTCAAGTATACAATCGCCAGTATATTGGCGATTATATACTTGAGTGAATGGCCTGCTATACGTTGATTCGACAGGCCGCACTCAAGACCACCGGGACCGGTCCCGATATGTGGTCGCCAGTATTTCCCGTGACGGGACCGGTTCCAGTGAAGGTGCGCCATGGGCGCGGAAGATGGGCATGAGCCCGAAATTGAGATTACCGAAGTCATGCTGGCGGCAGGGATCGAGGCCTACCGGCTATTCGATTCGAGAGATCGGTCTGAATGGGTGGTAGAGGAAGTCTACACCGCGATGGAAACTGCTCGCCTCAAGGAAGCGGCTGATCGTTCGGATAAACGCGATCCCCTGCCTGAGGTCCATCTATAGCCTGAATGATCCGCGTTTGTAATTCGTGGCATGAAATAAAAAACCGTATCCTAGCAGGCGGCTTCGCCAGAGCGGCCTCGGCATGAGGCGCAGGCAGAAGCGTCTTGATTGCCGTTTCTGACGTAACCCCATCTTCGTCCGGCAGTTTCAGATACTTGCACACGTCAATAACTTCCGGCGTTTGAAAGCTTACGGCTCTCCGTGTATGCGCAAATGCATTTCGCAAAAGCCTAATAAGATCGAGGTCATGATAGCTTTTTGGGCCTATGAAATTGAATGCATACGCCAGATCAATTTTTGCGGAGAACGTGCCTAATGGTCCGCTAAAATCGAATATTTTACCGATATGCGAATGGTTCATTTTGGCAGCCAGTAAGTCTGCTAAACTTCTTTCAACAAACGATCCAAGCACTACTGCGGAGGCCCTATCTGTACCACTATAAACTTCAGCCTCTATATTTGAGATGTCTTTTTTGGTAAGAACGTCTTCCCCGAGCTTCTTGAGGTTCGTTATATATGCCGGTTTCGTCATCATATCCCTCGGACGATCAATTCAGCGAAGCGGAAACCAAGCGCCGTAGTGAGGCCGCATTGAAGCGGATGCTCAACACGCCGCCCAAGCCGTTCACGCCGAAGAAGAAGCGGAAACCGAGTCGGGCCAAGGCCGCTACCGGCAAAGCCCGCAAGAAAGCCTAAAGTCCACAGATTCGCGCGCCGTCAGGGCCACGGGAGCTTCGCAGCATGGAAAATCAGCCGCAGCGCAAACGGCTCGGCATCGGCACGATTGTTCTAATCATCGCATTCGGCACTTCCGTTGCGGTGGTCATCGCCCAATTCTTTCCAAATTCTACCAATCCGCAGCCAGCGCCAGCTTCTGCGACAACCGTTTCAAATTCTGAAAACCAAATTACTCTCGCTTTAGCGGTACCTCCCAAGGAAGCGCCGCCACCAGACGATGGAATCATCGTCGCACAAAGCTCTAATAGTCAAAACGATCCCTATGCTGCGGAAGCCGCCAACGAGACCATCCGGAATTTCCGGCAAAGTCTCGCTAATGCAGAGGCTGCCGTTCGAGAGGTCTATTTCGCCGCTGGGTGCCACGTATTTTCAAACAGCGCTGACGCTTTGCCGTTCTTCATGAATGAGATTGAGAGTCTAAATTCAGAAGGCGTAGCCGAGAATATCGTTGATCCGAACCTGGAAGAACAGATGAAGTCCGCTGGACAGGACGGGGTGACCATTTCACAGCAACCCGGCGCTTGCGATTATTGGCACAAAAATCCAGAGGCCCTTAATCTCGTTCGGCATGAGGTCGAATTGGCAGAGCTTCGATAACGATTCACACGCGAATCAAACTGCGCTATGATTCGCGCATGACGCTTTGGCGAAAAATTAATTTGCGGATTGCGAGCTTTGCGCTGAAGGAAGCGCATCCAGAATATTTCGACTCTTTGCCAAAAGCTCCCATAGGATTTTTGTTGCTTCCGGTGCAGCTAACAGACGTATCACTGCAGCCTGACCTTGTTTCGTTTCGCCAAATACAAAGTCAATTATCAATTCTCCCGTTGGAGATATACTCGCGTTCGTGATGATTTTTGTTTCAAACGTATAGACCGGATTCCCGGTTTTTAGCGCTTGAAGTGTCTCCTCAGTCTTATGGCTCATAGTTCTGATCCAGCCGTGGTTGCCTCACAGCTTAGGCCGATTCTTTCGCCAAGCATGACGGCCCCAGAACACGCGCTTGAACGGCGTCACCTCATAGCCCTCCGCCTTACGCCAGCGGATGAAGGCGACCGCCATCTGGCGCGGAGTTTTCGGCTTAGTGAGCCGTCTGTCGATAGGTGAGCCGCTTGCCTTCCGCACCCTTCAGGATGCGATCAGCGCGGAGGTCGTCTGTCACGCCCAATTTGGCGCGGTTGTTCGCCCTGAAATCGAACTCGGCCAGATAACGGTCAACGTGTTGCTCGCCAATGTGTTGATAGACGCCAACCAGCCCACGCTTAAACACGCTGAAATAGCCTTCCAGCGTGTTCGTATGGACCGGACCTTTCTTGCCCTTGCGGACATACGCCTTGGAATGATCGACCGCTTCATGGTCCGCCGTTAGGCCCATGAACTTGTAAAATTGCGCGCCGTCTGTATGCAGCATGCTTTCGGGATCGACCGTTGCGCCTATGGCCCTGCGGATTTCCGCCGAGTTTGCACCGTCGATCATCTTGGAGCGGACTTCACCACCGCGCTCGACCAATGACAGCACCGCGATCTTATGCGCATAGCCGCCAGCGCCGGGATGCTTGCGCTTGCCGGACTTCTTTTGGATGAACGTCTCGTCGGCCTCGACGGTCTTTCCTTCGCCGCCGATCTTTGGCGCACCCTTGGCAGGGGCCATGGCTTCGCGGATACGGTGAGCCATGAACCACGCGGATTTGTAGGTGATCCCAAGCATGCGATGGAGCTGGTGGGCGGAAATGCCTTTCTTGCTCGATCCCATGAGGTAGATCGCCAAAAGCCATTTGTGGACAGGGATATGCGACCGCTCGAAAACCGTGCCCGTCCTGACCGTGAATTTGCCCTTGCAGCCGTAGCAGGCGAACATCCCGGCCTGTGTCTTGCCGCCCATCTTGTGGACGTTGTCGGACTGGCAAAGGGGGCAGATCGCGCCATTGGGCCATCTGTCGGCCTCCATATGGGCAACAGCGGCGGTTTCATTTGTGAACATCGGGGCGGTCAAATCGAAGGTCATAAAACGTCTCCTATGCCCATAAACATAGGGTTAGTTACTCCTTAAGTCAAGTATATAATCGCCAGTATATTTCCCATAATATAGGTTATACGAAGTTCTGAAGGTCAGAAACGTGGGTTCGTTCGCTCAATACGGGCTCTCGCCCACGAAATTCCCCGGCGGCGCGTAGCGGCAGACCAGCACGTCATACCCGCCTCCACTCGCCACCGCACAGCCGACTTCCGTGGTGTTTCTCCAGATCATTTGCGTGTAGTGGCCGACATCGTGCCAACTGCCCGATGCGCTGACATTCGGGAAAACACCTCGGCGGAAGTCGCGCTTTTCGCTGCTCCAGCCACCGACCATGTCCTCGGCGTCGTAGGCTCCAGCAGTTCCCATCCAGAGATTCTCGCCCTCGTCCGGCCGCGCTTCGTTCGCGGAATGCTCAAGCGTACCGATCTGCACCAGATGGCGCGCCCATTTGGCAGCATGCGACGCCAAGGCATCGTCCCAGATCAGTGGCGGCAGACCCAGCGCCGCGCGCTCACCATTGTGGGCTGCCAGGATTCGCATCTGAAAATCCGACGCGGCTGCGTCGCCCGGCGCGGCCAAGCTCAGCGCCAAAATGGCAACGCCCAAGAATTTCATGTTCGCTCCACGCTACACCTGCGGAAATATCGCATAAATTCCCGCTTGCGCCGTCCCCAAGGTCCGCCCTCATACGTCTCAGAGTCGATGAAAGAGCCAACCGTGACCGAACGCCATCTCAGTCCTACCGAAACCGCCAAGCGGCTGGGCGTCAGCATCAAGGCGCTGCGCCTCTACGAGCAACGCGGCTTCGTGAAGCCGCTGCGCAGCCAAGCGGATTGGCGCACCTACGGTCCAGAACAGATTGCGAGGCTGCATCAGGTTCTGGCACTCAAGCGTCTGGGCCTGCCATTGGCGCGGATTGGCGAGTTGCTGCAGGACCGCGCATCCACCTTGGCGTCCGTTCTGGCGTTGCAGGAGCAGGTTCTGGCAGATGAAGGCGCGCGCGTGTCTCACGCCCTCGCCCTCGTCCGCGCGGCACGCGCCAAGCTGGCGTCCGGTGAAACGCTCTCCATCGACGATCTCACCACACTGACCAAGGAGACGACGATGAGCACCAAACCGACGCCGCAGGAGATGAAGAATATCTTCGATCCCCTCGCCGAGAAGCATTTCACCAACGAGCAACTGGACACACTCAGCAAGCAGCCCTTCGGCCCGGCCTATACACAGGACGCCTGGGACAAGCTGATCGCCGAAGCAAAGTCGCTGATGTCGAAAGGCGATGCCACGTCGCAAGCCGCGCTGGACCTCGCCAAACGGTGGCGGGCGATGGTCGAGCTGTTCACCAAGGGCAATCCCGACATCGATCGCCGGGTTCGCGCGGTATGGCAGGACGCCATGGCCGATCCGGCGGCGGCGCCGAAGCTTCCCATGAACCCGGAGATATTTACCTTCATGGGCAAGGCGATGACCAGGCTGAAGGAAGTTGAGGGCAAGTAGGAAACCAGCCCGGCGCGGTACTTGCTGCCGGATGCCGGGCTGCTTTCTATACGCAATGACCGATGCCAAATCCGATATCGCCGCCCTCCTCGACATCATGCGCCGTCTGCGCGATCCGAAGAACGGATGTCCGTGGGATATCGAACAGGATTTTGCGAGCATCGCGCCCTACACGATTGAAGAAGCTTACGAAGTCGCCGGCGCGATCGAGGATGAAGACTGGTCCGCGCTGAAAGACGAGCTGGGCGATCTGCTCTTGCAGGTTGTCTATCACGCGCGCATGGCCGAGGAGCGAAAGCTGTTCGACTTCGGCGATGTTGTCAGCGCCATCAATGCTAAGATGATCCGCCGTCATCCCCATGTGTTTGGGGGCGGAGACGCGATTTCGTCGTCCGCGGCACAAACTGTTGCCTGGGAGGACCACAAGAAAAAGGAGCGGACCGACAAGTCTTCGGGCGCTGCCGGATTGCTCGATGATGTGCCACGCGCCCTGCCCGCGCTGTTGCGCGCACTAAAACTTCAGAAGCGGGCCGGAAGCGTTGGATTCGATTGGGATTCTGCCGCCAAGGTACTCGAAAAGCTGAACGAAGAGGCCGCGGAGATCGTCGAAGCGCAATCTGAGGGGGTGTCGCAGGTCAAGATCGAGGAAGAAGTCGGCGATCTGTTGTTCGTTGCCGCCAATTTGGCGCGTCACCTGAAAGTCGATCCCGAAGTCGCGCTGAGAGGCGCGAACGCCAAATTCGTTCGCCGCTTCAAGGTAATCGAATCGGAACTTGCCAAGCGTGGCAGCTCTCCGGCCGAGGCTTCGCTGGATGAAATGGAAACGCTCTGGCAGGCGGCGAAGGCAAAGGAAAAATCCGGCTAGCGATTGTTCCACGCAAAGCCGGTCACGATGGTCATTTCGTGATTGACCGGATAGCGGCGGGGATAGAAGCCCGTCGATCGCGACCGGCCTGCGCGAATGGTGGTCAAAGCCACGTTGAGATCGCGCAGGTCCGTCATCGTCAGCCACGGTGCCGATATGTCTTCACCTACACGGCAGCAATGCGCGGACCAGAAAATCGTGTTCGGCGGCAATATGCGCAGCAAGCGTCGCGCGGTCGCCTGATAGGTCGACAGGCTGGCGCCCGGTAGCTGGGCATAGAGCGTGGTGGGATATATGTAATCCCCGCTGAAAAGCCGATGTGTCTGCGGATCGTAGAGCGAAGCGGAGGTCGGCGTGTGTCCTGGCGTCGAGAGAACCGTGATGACGCGGCCGCCCAGATCGACCGTCGCACCCGGTTTCAACCACTCCGCAACGCGGAACGAAGGCGGCGCTTCTCCATCCTCAAAGCCCAGGTACTGGTAGCGGCCCGGTCGGAAATATCCGCCCGACATATTGGCGCGTGTTTGCGGCAGGTCGATCATCGCCACATGGGGGAACGGCGCGATACCGCCGAGATGGTCGAAATGCAGATGCGAGACAATCACCGTCACCGGCAGGCGGGTGAGCGACGCGACCACGGGCGCGATATTGCGCGTGCCGGAGCCGGAGTCGAACAGCAGCGCCCTCTTCGCACCGACGATGAGATAGCTGTAATTTTGCTGGTAGTAGCGCGGCTCGCCGATGGCAAAGGTGTTCGCGCCAAGGTTCTGCACCGCGAAATAGTCATCGGCCATTCGCCCTTTGGCGAGTTTCGCGGGCGCGGGATCGACGATCGTGTGCGGCTCCAGCCATGGCATCAGTTCCGCGTAAGCATAAGGCGCGAATACGGCGCAAAGGACCGCTGCGGCAATTGCGGCCACAACAAGCCCCGCTGTGATAGCGGCCAAGCGTCTCCCCATTTTTCCCCCTCGCCGCTTCTGCTAGACGAATGCGGCCGCAACGATCCGCCCGACCTCGGCCAAACCGGACTCGATCTTTTTGCGCGGTGCAGCCGATCCCCTGCAATAGGCCGCGATCAGAATCGGCGAGCGGCCCGGCGGCCAGACGATGGTGACATTGTTTGTCGATTCGTTAGCGCCGGTCCCCATCTTGTTTCCGCTTTTCCAGCCTGCGGGCAACCCGGCCGGTATGCGCGGGAACAGAGTGCGGCAGTTCACCAACCAAGTGGTCAACCGCCCACGCGACTCTTTGGACAGCGCATTACCCAAAGTGAATGCCTGAAGATCGGCCAGCATGGCGCCCGGCGCCGTCGTGTCGCGCGGATCGCCAGCAATGGCCGCGTTGGCATAAGGCTCGATACGATCGAGCCGCGTGACGTGGTCGCCCACGGAACGAACATAGCGGGTGGCGCCGGTAGACCCGCCCAAAGTCGCCAGCATCAGATCCGCGGCCGTGTTGTCGCTGTATTCGACCGCGGCGGCGCAGAGCGCGCCCAGAGTCATGCCGCCCTTGCCCACGTTCGCGCTGGTGATTGAAGAAACATCAAGCAGATCGGCTTTGGTGTAGGCGATCCAGCGGTCGAGTTTTTCGTTGCCGCGATCTACGCGTGACAAAACGTCGGCGGCGGCCAGCAGTTTGAAGGTGCTACACATCGGGAAACGCTCGTCCGCGTGATGGGCGAGACGCTTGCCCGTGCCGGTGTCCAGCGCTGCGACGCCGAGCCGCCCGCCAATACTTTGCCCGAGAGCGACGAACGGATCGCCCGCCGCGGCAATAGAGCGGGTCGCGAATGGGAGTGAGGCAGCGGCAAGAACAACAGTCCTGCGATCAAGCGTCATGTTCTAATCCACAATCCACAAACGGATGATTCACATCAGAATGCGGCTTTAGAACCCTGTTCTATCTTGAGTTTTGTTCCAAACCGGTTGGCGAACCTGTCGATATCTTGTGGATTGACGGCGACCGTCAGTACCATCGCGTCAGCGCGGTTCCGGCGCTCCGTCACCCGGCCGTGAGCATAGGCCCACGCCATATCGGCACCGTCGGACGGCGCGAGCTTGAGGCGGACCGTCACGTCGCCGGCACCCAATGCCGCCTCGGTCCGGGCGAGAAAGTCGGGAATGCCTTCACCCGTGAGAGCCGACAACGCAACCGGACCGCCCGGCCCGTTGCGCTGAAGAAGCGCCCGCCGAGCTGCCGGTTCCATCAGATCGATCTTGTTGAGAACTTCGAGAAGCGGCCGCTCGCCGTCGGTCTCGACGCCAAGCTCGGCCAGTACCTTCAGAACGTCGGCCTTCTGCGCATCGCTTTCGCCATGCGCCGTATCGCGCACATGGACGATGAGGTCGGCTTCCAGCACTTCCTCCAGCGTCGCGCGGAACGCCGCGACCAATTCGTGCGGCAGATCCGAGATAAAGCCGACTGTGTCCGACAGGATTACGTTGCGTCCGTTCGGCAGTTTCAGCGCCCGCATGGTCGGATCCAGCGTCGCGAATAGCAGGTCCTTCGCCACCACGTCCGAGTTGGTCAATGCGTTGAAGAGAGTCGACTTGCCGGCGTTGGTGTAGCCGACCAAAGCCACGATCGGGTATGGCACCTTCTTGCGGGCAGCGCGATGCAGACCGCGCGTGCGTTTAACTTCCTCAATCTCGCGGCGGATTTTGGCAAGGCGGTCACCGATCAGGCGGCGGTCGCTTTCAATCTGTGTTTCGCCTGGGCCGCCGAGAAAGCCGAAGCCGCCACGCTGGCGCTCCAAATGGGTCCATGACCGCACGAGGCGGCTTCGCTGATAGGTCAAATGCGCGAATTCGACTTGCAAGCTGCCCTCGCGGGTTTGCGCGCGCTCGCCGAAAATTTCCAGAATGAGCGCCGTGCGATCAAGCACCTTGGCGCTCCACGCCTTCTCGAGGTTGCGCTGCTGGACCGGGGAAAGCTTGGCGTTGACGATGATGACTTCCGGCTCAAGCGCGCGCGCTTCGGCGGCGATTTCCTCGACCTTGCCGGAGCCCAGCAGCGTCGCCGGGGCCGGCCGCGCCAATGGAACAATGCGTTCCGCGATGACGCGAAGGCCGATCGCCAAGGTGAGGCCGACGGCCTCCGCAAGCCGCGCTTCGGCATCGCGCAAATCCGTGCGCTCGCGCGTTTTGCGCTCAAGATGAATGACGAAAGCGCCACCGCGCTTTTCATCCGGTCCTTTTTGGAATTTCGAACGCGGAGCGTTCAGGCGTTTTCCATCGCCGGGGCCGTTTCCTGCTCCATCAACTGGATCGGACCCAGCGGCATCACCGTGGAAATCGCGTGCTTGTAAACGAGCTGTGCCTGCCCGTCGCGACGTAGGAGAACGCAAAAATTGTCGAACCAAGTGATGTTTCCCTGAAGCTTCACGCCGTTGACGAGAAAGATCGTCACTGCCGATTTGCTCTTACGTACTGCATTCAGAAACGTGTCCTGCAGGTTTTGTTGTTTTTCGCTCATGGCCGAACACTTTTTTATTATGGTTCATTGCCCCAGCCCACCCGGAGCGAATCTCAGCATAGGGCCATTTGCTGCGTTTGCGAAAGGGCTTGGGCGGATTATCCCAGTGTTTTGGCGCGCGATTCGGTCCGTTGGCGGTAAAGTTCCTGCAGACGGCGGGTGACCGGTCCGGGCTTTCCGTTGCCGACGAGGTGTCCATCAATTGCGACAATCGGCAACGCACCGGCCGAGGCCGCTGTCAGAAAGGCCTCTTTCGCGGCGAGCGCCTCCGCCACTGTGAATTTGCGTTCGGAAATTGAGATTTGGGCCTCGTGGGCCGCTTCCATCAAAACCAGCCGCGTGACGCCCGGAAGGATCGCGTTCGACAAATCACGTGTGCGGATCTGCCCGTCAGCATCGACAATCCAGGCAGAGGTCGAACTCCCCTCGGTTACATAACCGGCAAGATCGACCAGCCATGCTTCGTAGGCGCCTGCCTTTCTCGCGGCCGTCTTGGCGAGGACGTTGGGCAGCAGCGCCGTCGATTTGATGTCGCAGCGCGCCCAGCGCTGATCCGGTTGCGTGACGACTTTGACGCCCTGGTCATGCTTGCGCGCGGTCTCCGCGGGATCGAGATGCCGCGCCGTAAGGATAAGGCTGGGGCGTGGCGCCTGTTCCGGTACAGGATGATCGCGGCGCGATACGCCGCGTGTCACCTGCATGTAAATAAGGCCGTTGCGTACCCGATTGCGGCGCGCAATTTCGCGCACCACTATTTTCAGCGCCGCGCGGTTGTGCGGCATTGCCATTCCAATTTCCGCGACTGAGCGCTCGAGCCGGTCGAGATGTTCTTCTTCGTCGAGGAAAACACCGTCAACGATTCCGACGACTTCGTAGATGCCATCCGCAAATTGCAGAGCGCGGTCTTCGATGTGAACGCCGGCCGCGCCATGCGGAACGTATCGGCCGTTGACATAGGCGATGCGCCCCGAAGGCATGCGCTCGGGCCAGCGTTGCTTGCTCAAGCGCGTTTCCTCAGGCGTTGTAGACTTGCTCGCGACCGGTCGGTCCGACGCCTAGTGATTTCAACTTGCGATGCAGCGCCGATCGCTCCATTCCGATAAACGCGGCGGTGCGCGAAATATTTCCACCGAAGCGATTGATTTGCGCGAGAAGATATTCGCGTTCGAAAATTTCGCGCGCCTCGCGCAGGGGAAGCGAGATCACAAGATCGCCTCGCCCCCCATTGTTCCACGGCGCGCTCTGGCCGAGATCGGATGGCAACAGATCGGCGGAGATCGCCTGAGCCGCATCGTCCGTCGCAAGGATCAGCAAGCGTTCTATAATGTTTCGCAATTGACGCACATTGCCCGGCCAGCCATGCGCTTGCAGCACGGCCATCGCGTCATCGCCGATTTCGCGCATCTGTAAACCGGACGTTGCGGAGAGGCGCTTCATGAAATGCGCGACCAGAAGCGGAATATCGTCGCGACGTTCCGAGAGCGATGGCACGCGAATGGGAACGACGTTGAGGCGATGATAAAGATCTTCGCGAAAGTGCCCCTCCGAAATCTCTGTTCGCAGATCGGCCGTGGTGGATGAAATCACGCGCACATCAACTTGCACGCGTGTCGCCCCACCCACACGCTGAAACGTCTGCTCTACAAGGACGCGCAGGATTTTACCCTGTGTCTCCGTTGGCATGTCGGCCACTTCGTCTAGAAACAGAGTGCCGTTGTGAGCCAGTTCGAACAGGCCGATCTTTTTCGGCCCCTCCGTTGATTCCTCGCCAAACAGCTCCGATTCGATGCGATCGGGCGACATGGTCGCGCAGTTGATCGCAACAAATGCGTTACCGGCGCGACGCGACCGGCCATGGATCAGGCGCGCGATAACTTCCTTGCCTGCTCCGGCAGCACCTGTGATGAGAACGCGACTACCCGTGGGCGCGATCTTGTCAATCTGCTGCCGTAGTTGGGAAATGGCCGACGATGCGCCGATCAGATCGGAATCGTCGCCCGCTTTCAGCTTGAGCTCCTGCACCTCGCGCCGCAGCCGCGCCGCTTCGAGCGCTCGTTGCACAACGTGAATCAGTCGGTCGGTCTTGAATGGCTTTTCGATAAAGTCGTAAGCGCCCTTCTTGATTGATGCGACGGCGGTTTCAACAGTTCCATGACCGCTGATCATCACGACAGGCAGATCGGGATATTCGCGTTTGACCTGATCCAGAATTTGTATTCCATCCAACCGGCTTCCCTGCAGCCAGATGTCGAGTACAAGCAATTGCGGCTTGCGCTGCCGGATTGCAGCGAACGCACTATCGCTGTCTGCGGCGATGCGGGTTTCATAACCCTCGTCACGCAGAATTCCGGCAATAAGGTCGCGAATGTCTTCCTCGTCATCAACGACGAGAATTTCAGGCGCGATCAAAGATCCGTTCTTACTCATCCCCCAACACCCATTTTTGTTTTACCGGTTTCACGCGCGATCTTCTGCTTCAGTGGCAGCCAAATACGGACTTCCGCGCCGGGCTGATCGTCGGCGCGATCTGTAATCGCCAGTTCGCCGCCATGGTCTTCGAAAATCTTCCGCACGATCGCGAGGCCGAGGCCGGTCCCCTTTGCACGCGTCGTTACATAAGGTTCAGTGAGACGGTGCCGGTGTTCGTTCGGCAAGCCGATACCGTTGTCGATGACGCGCAGCAATGCCCGCTCACCGTCGGTGCCAAGCCACACGTGGATTGTTCCGGGCGTATCGTCGCCCGTCGCTTCGCGCGCGGCTATCGCTTCGGTCGCGTTTTTTACGACATTGGTCAATGCCTGCGCAACAAGGCGCCCATCGCATTCGACGTGCACTATTTCGGCGGGAGCCTGCGTGTCGAACGTGATCTGGGGTGCCGCAACGCGCTGCAGGAACACGGCCTGTTGAATCAGTTCTTGTACATTTTCCAATCGTATGATCGGCGATGGCATGCGAGCGAAGGACGAGAATTCATCCACCATGCGGCCGATATCGCCGACTTGGCGCACGATCGTGTCAACGCATTGATTGAAAATTTCAGGGTCGGTCGTGATTTCACCACCATATTTCCGCTTCAGACGTTCCGCTGAAAGCTGAATCGGTGTGAGCGGATTCTTGATTTCGTGCGCGATCCGACGGGCCACATCGGCCCACGCCGCCGTGCGCTGCGCCGATACAAGGTCGGTGATATCGTCGAATGTGACGATGAAACCGGCCTCGCCACCGCCTTTTTCGCTACCGACCTGTACGCTGAGGTTTCTCGTCTTGCCGCCGCGCTTGATGCTGGCTTCGCCGCTCGACCGGCCAACGGGTTCGCTCAGGGCCTTGCGGATCAGCGCGGCCAGCTCGGGCACGGCCTCGGAGTAATGGCGTCCTTCCATCTCGTCCGGCGTTACACTGAGTAGCCTGGCAGCGGCGCGATTGATGATATTGATCTGCCCTTCACCGTCCAGACCGATCACACCGGCGCTGACACCGGCAAGAACCGCTTCGGTAAAACGCCGGCGCATATCAATTTGATGGCTCGCATCCACAAGTTCGTTTCGCTGCGCCTGCAGCTGCGATGTCATGCGATTGAAAGCGCGACCCAGAATTCCAACCTCGTCGTCGTCACGTTCGACCGCAACTTGAGCGCGAAGATCGCCGCTCGAGACGCGCTCCGACGCGTCGATCAGCTGTGAAATTGGACGTACAAGCCGGTTCGCTGCATATAGGCCGAGCCAGATCGCAGCGAGCAAGATGAGTAACGACAACATGCCGTAAAGCTCGGCAAAACCGATCTGTACCTCGGAACGGTTGTGATCGAGCTTCTTGTATTCCAGGGCCGCCGCGGTCGAGCGCTGGTAATAAGCAAAGACGGTCGGATCGATTTTCCGAAGCACCAGCAAATAGGCATCGTTCAGCGCCTGCAGCCGGATGAGTGCCCGCATTACACCGATGTTGGTATTGGCATCGATGACGATGGTCCCGCCGGATGCTTGAGCAATGTCGGCCGGCGTTGGAGGCTTGGTATCTGGAATACCACGTTGTTTGGTGCTGCCCAGCAACTGGCCGTGCGAGTCGAAGATGTATGCTGCCTGAAGGCCACGGTCCTTCGTCAGGTCCCCAAGCTGCGTGAAAAGAAATTCTGGCCGAACGCGCTTGTCTTGATCGAAGAGCTGCGGATCCTGCTGGATACTGGTGGCAATCGCGAACGCGTCGTGCGTGAGCGAGTCCTCGTGGTCGTCCACATAACGTTTCGCAACGGCGATAGAATTGTTGATCGCATTGCGAACGTTGGGCGAGAACCATTGTTCGACACCCATGTTGAGCGTGACGACGGCAAAAACCGCGACAAAAATCGTCGGTACGACAGCGATGATGCCAAACATGCCGACAAGTCTTGCGTGAAGCCGTGCTCCTGCTTGGGTCGATTGACGCTCGCTCCACAGCCGGACAAGCCGAAAGGCAATTAGCGCCCCTAACGTCAGGACAAGAATGAAATTGATAAGAAGAAGCCCAAGGACGCTGGACCGGCTTCCGGCGTCGGGCATATGGCCCGTCACGACCCCATAAGTGACAGCGCCGGCGACGACCGTCAGCACGCCGACGGCAACGGCCAGCATCGACGACCGCGACGTGGCCTTGAAAAAGCTCAGCAGTCCGGCCGCTGAAGGCCCTTTGATCGCGTCTGCCGATACCATTGAAGCCCTTTGCCGGTCCGCTAAGTATCAGCGGGACTTCGGAAATACGGGCGCAGTGTAGCCAAGCCACACGCTGTTGCAAGAATGCCGCGGCGCGAAATCGCGAACAGCGTTAAACCGTCAGTCTGAACGCAGTCCGCGAATGACTTCCAGGCCCAGATCGCGGATTTTCTTGCGCAAAGTGTTTCGATTGAGCCCCAGAAGGTGCGCCGCGCGGATCTGATTTCCACGTGTCGCCGCAAGGCAGATGGAAATCAGCGGGCGCTCCACTTCTTGCATAATGCGGTCATAAACCCCTGGTGGTGGCAGATCTTCGCCCTGAGCCGTGAAATAGGCCATCAAATGATGTTCGACGGCAGCGCTCAAAGACGCACTTTCGCCCATATCTCCAGCAGGCGCGGCACGCGGCGGCTCCTTCAATTCAGCGGCAATGGCATCGGCTGAAATTGTATCGCCGGCGTGCAAGACAGCCAGGCGGCGGACAAGGTTCTCCAACTCGCGAACATTTCCGGGCCAGCGATATTGCCGCAGAAGATGAATCGCGTCGTTGTCGAGATGTTTTGGAGGAAGGCCTTCTTCCTCCGCCTTGCGCAGGAAATGACGCACGAGGTCGCCAATATCCTCGGCGCGCTCGCGCAAAGGTGGCAATCGCAGCGGCACGACGTTCAGTCGGAAATAAAGGTCCTCCCGGAATAGCCCCTGCTGAATCAACTGCCGCAATTCCCGGTTCGTGGCCGCGATGATACGGATATTCGTGCGAATGGGAACACGACCGCCGACTGTCGTGTACTCGCCTTGCTGCAGAACGCGCAGCAGGCGCGTTTGCGCTTCGAGGGGCATGTCGCCGATCTCGTCCAGAAACAGCGTTCCGCCTTCAGCCTGTTCGAACCGCCCGATGCCGCGATTGGTTGCGCCGGTAAAGGCGCCGCGCTCGTGACCGAACAATTCGCTCTCGACCAATTCTTTCGGAATGGCCGCCATATTGACTGCAACGAAGGGGCCTCTGCGCCGCCGTCCGTAGTCATGCAGCGCACGCGCGACAAGCTCTTTGCCTGTGCCGGATTCGCCCATAATCATCACGGTCAAATCCGTCTGCGTCAGACGGGCAATGACGCGATAAATCTCCTGCATTGCAGGCGAGCGACCGATGAGCGGCAGTTGTTCGTCGCCCGTTTGCTTGGCGGCTGCGACTTGGCCGGCGGTTTGCGGTACCGCCAGCGCGCGCTGCACCAGCGCAATCAACTCCTTCAGATCGAACGGCTTCGGCAAATAATCGAAGGCGCCGCGTTCGGCAGCAGTGATCGCCGTCAATATTGTGTTTTGCGCGCTCATCACGACAATGGGGAGCTCCGGTCGTATGCGCTTGATGCGCGGAATAAGGTCAAAACCGCTTTCGTCCGGCAACACAACATCGGTGATGACGAGATTGCCCTCGCCTGAGGAAACCCAGCGCCAAAGGCCAGCAGCATTCGCGGTGGTCCGAACATCGTAGCCCGCCCGGCCCAATGCCTGATGCAACACGGTGCGGATCGCGGCGTCGTCATCGGCTATGAGGATTGTTCCAGCGGGCATTTCAGCCTCCCTTTTCGTCGTCGGCTTTTGGCAGCAGGACGCGGAAAGTTGTTCGCGCACTCGCGGTTTCGCATTCAATGACGCCACCGTGATCACCGACAATTTTCGCGACCAGCGCGAGGCCAAGGCCGGAACCGTTTTGCTTTGTCGTCACAAATGGATCGAAAATGTAAGGCAACAGATCTGCGGCAACGCCGGGGCCGTTGTCGCGCACGGTAATTTCCAACGGCAGACTGAGCCGCGTGCCCGAGGTTCCCTCCCCTACGCGAAAGCCCGGGCGATACCCCGTCGTCAGTGTGATTTCACCGTTGGTTTCGGGCGCGGCGTCGCTCGCATTGCGCACCAGATTCATGAACACCTGAATCAACTGGTCGCGATCGCCAGACACCGGCGGCAGCGACGGATCGAACACCTCCACAAATTTCAAAGTCCGCGCGAAGCTGGTTTCCGCAACCTGCCGCACGCGATCCAGAACTTCGTGGATGTTGACCGATGATCGCTGAAAGCTGCGCTGATCACCGAAAGCTTCCATGCGATCCACAAGGCCGCATATGCGATCTGATTCCGCGCAAATGAGTTGTGTGAGATTGCGCTCGCTCGACGGGATGACCTCTTCCAGCAATTGTGCGGCACCGCGAATACCGGCCAACGGATTCTTGATTTCATGCGCGAGGACCGCCGCCATCCCGTGAAGCGAACGTACTGCGCCGCGGTGCAGAAGTTGCCGGTCCAACCGTTGTGAAAGGCTCCGTTCGTGCAAAGTGATTATCGCTGTTTTGTCCGTATCCGAGAACGGCGTAACGACAACATCTGCCGTGCGGTCGCCATGCCGCGGCATGGACAAGTCCACGTCGCGTTCTCCAACCGACGCACCACGGTCGCGCGACTGTGCAACCAGCTGGAGTACTGGGCTGCCAAATGGCACGATCTCATCGAGGCATTGTTTGGTGAGGAGCCCGGCGCCACTGGCGAAGAACTGTTCCGCCGCCGGATTGACGGACAAGACGCGCAAATCTTCACCCACAACCATCACCGGGATGGGCAGGAGCGCAAACAACTGGTTTGCCGACAGTTGTTCTTCTTCGGTCGCAACGCCCAATGTAGAATTGCCCATATAATAGGCATTCCCTGTGATGACGATATAATAGGCACGATACGTCTTTGGTTTGCCGAGGACAATCGATTGCGCGATACATCTCCAAGCCGATTCCAACTCTTTCAGGCCATTGATAGAAATATGCCGCGAATAGGCCTTCTGATTGTCGCCGCGGGCGTGGGTTCGCGTGCCGGGGGAATGATTCCGAAGCAATATCAATCTGTTGCTGGTGCAACCCTGCTGGAACACAGCCTCGATTCCTTCGCGCATCGCCGCGATATCGAAGCCGTCCAAATCGTCATCGGCGGGGGTCAGGAAAATCTGGTTGGGCCTGCGCTTCGTGGTCGCGCCGTGCTCGATCCGATTACTGGCGGCGAGACACGAAGGGAGTCCGTGCGCGCCGGGCTGGAGGCGCTTTCCAGCGTCAAGCCCGATCTGGTTCTAATTCACGACGCAGCGCGTCCGCTCGCCTCGCGTGCGCTCATTGACCGGGTGATTGCTGCGTTGGACAACGCCGACGCCGCAATCCCACTGCTTCTAGTTTCCGATACCTTGAAAAGTTGCTCTTCCTCGTCGGCGTGGGTGACGGTTCCGCGCGAAGGACTTCATCGCGCGCAGACACCGCAAGGTTTTCGGTTTGATGCCATTTTAAATGCGCATCGCCAATTCGAGGCGCATGACGTCACAGACGATATGGGCATGGCGGAGTTAGCAGGAATGCGAATACAGGCCGTCGCTGGAGAAGAAGCGAATTTGAAGATCACGACGGCGGATGACTTGGAACTCGCCGAAAGATTGCTATCAGCAGGCACGGAATTTCGCACGGGTTTGGGTTTTGACGCGCACCGCTTTATGGCGGGCGATCATCTCTGGCTTTGCGGCATAAAGATTGCGAACGACAAGAAACTTGAAGGCCATTCGGATGCTGATGCCGGACTGCACGCGCTCACGGACGCCATTCTAGGAGCGGCGGGATTAGGCGATATTGGGGGGCATTTCCCGCCGGGCGACCCCAAATGGCGTGGTGCTCCATCGGATCAGTTCCTTTCGCATGCCGCCCAACTCTTGCACAGTGTGGGTGGCACCATCACCCATTGCGACGTGACGTTGATTTGCGAGCGCCCAAAGATCGCGCCGCATCGCGAAGCCATGCGCGCGCGCATTGCGGAAATACTTGCTATGGATGTGTCTCGCGTCAGCGTGAAAGCGACCACGACCGAAGGCATGGGCTTTACCGGCCGTGGGGAAGGATTGGCCGCGCAGGCCGTTGCGACTGTTCGGCTAGTCAACAGGTGATTTGAAATGAGTGATGAAAGTAATCTGCGAACAGCGGAGTCGCTCGCTACGCTGTTTGGGATCGGACGCGTGCCGTCAGCTCCCGGCACTGCCGCCAGCGTTGTGGCGCTCCCGTTGGCATGGATCATTGCAGCGTTCGCCGGACGCATCTGGCTTTTATTCGCAGCAATTATTGTTTTTGCTGTCGGGTCCTGGGCCTGCGAAATTTATGCACGATCAAAGGGTAAACCGGACCCGTCCGAATGCGTGATCGATGAACTCGCCGGTCAATGGATCGTTTGCGCGTTCGCGCCGTTGTCGATCACGGCCTATGTCCTGGCCTTCATTCTGTTTCGAGTTTTCGATATCCTCAAACCTTGGCCGATCAACTGGGTCGAACGCAACACGCCGGGCGGCCTCGGAATCATGCTAGACGATGTCGTCGCCGGATTGATGGCTTGCATCATCATCGTGGTGCTCGCGCAGTTTGAGTTGATCTGATGTTTCCTCCACCGCTCCTGCGTCTCGCAGAACTCGTTCTGGATGACGCACGCCAGCAGAAATTGCGTATCGCGACAGCCGAAAGCTGTACGGGTGGGCTTATTGGCGGGTTGCTGACGGAAATTTCCGGCTCGTCCGACGTGTTTGATCGCGGCTTCATCGTCTACTCCAACCGAGCAAAGTCCGACATGTTGAATGTGCCGGGCGATTTGATCGCGGATGCGGGCGCGGTCTCCGAAGCCGTCGCGCGCGCGATGGCAGAAGGTGCCGTTGAAAATTCCAACGCGCATGTGGCCGTTTCCGTGACCGGCGTCGCCGGGCCGGGCGGCGGAACACCGCTCAAGCCTGTCGGCCTCGTCCATATCGCGGCGGCGCGTGAGCGCCGCTCGATCATTCACGAAGCCCACCGTTTCGGCGATATCGGCCGCGCGGAAATACGACTGAAGGCGGTGGAAGCGGCGCTGGAATTGCTACGCCGAATGTTTTGACAGTCGTTCAGCCCTTTTTTCGAAAGCCTGCGTCATCTGCGAAACGACAAGTGAAAACGCGCTACCCGAAACGGCGCTTAGCAACCGGTTCTTGAATTCAAAACTGACTGAAAAGTTGGTGCGACAGGATTTGTTGTCTGTGCCTTCCGGTGTAAAACGCCAATGCGTTTCCATTTGGCGGAATACGCCTTCGATTTGCGTCACATCGACGGTATGGGCTCCCGGATCGAGCACAACGCGGCTCGTATAACGCTCGCGCAGAGCCTTGAAGCCAACAATTGTCTCCGCAGTGACCAATTCGCGCGCGCCCAACGGTTCGCGCTTCAGAATACGGAGGCTAACCGTCCATGGCACGAATTCAGGATAGCGCTCCACATCCGCGACGATCGCGAACATGAAATCGGCGCTGTAGGGAACAATCCGGCTTTCGCGATGCGACGGCACGTCAGCCTTGCGCCACGCGGTTAGCCTGCATTTGCGCAAAATCGGAATCCGCATGATAGGACGAGCGGGTCAGCGGTGAAGCGGACACCATCAAGAAACCCTTGGCGCGCGCGATGGCTTCCAGTCCTTTGAATTCTTCTGGTGACCAGAACCGCGCCAACGCCGCGTGTTTCTTTGAGGGCTGCAGATATTGGCCAATGGTGAGAAAATCGACCCCCGCCGCGCGCAGATCGTCCATCACCTGCATGATTTCTTCGCGGCTTTCGCCCAAGCCCACCATCAGTCCGGATTTGGTGAAACCAGTCGGCACCAGTTCTTTGGCGCGTTCCAGCAGGCGCAACGACGCAAAGTAGCGTGCGCCGGGACGCACGGTAAGATAAAGCCGCGGCACGGTTTCCAGATTGTGATTGAACACGTCGGGCCGTGCATTCATCACGATGTCAAGTGCGCCATTTTTTCGAAGGAAGTCCGGCGTCAAAACTTCGGCCGTCGTGCCCGGCGCAAACTCACGGATCGCACGAATAGTTTGCGCGAAATGTTCGGCACCGCCATCAGCCAGATCGTCACGATCGACAGATGTGATGACGACATGCTTGAGGCCGAGTTTTGCAACCGCGCGGCCCACATTGGCCGGTTCCGCCGCGTCGAGCGCGGATGGCAATCCCGTCTTCACATTGCAAAAAGCACAGGCGCGCGTGCAGGTGTCGCCCATGATCATCATGGTCGCGTGACGATGCGTCCAGCATTCGCCGATGTTCGGGCAGCCCGCTTCTTCGCAAACCGTGTGCAGCCCGTGTTCGCGGACAATCGCCTTGGTCTTAGCATATTCGCGAGATACTGGGGCCTTTACCCGAATCCATTCCGGTTTGCGCAAAACGGCAGTATCCGGCCGATGCACCTTTTCGGGGTGACGCGGCGCCTGTTCCCGGGGCTGGTCAATGACGATGGTCATGGCCGTCATATAGGCCGCCTGCGCCGCCATTTCCACCATGGCTTGACGGAGCGGCCATTCGCGCCAAGCATCGTGGCATGAGCAATTCCAAGGACATGAACGCGCTCGCCGACCGTATCATGCGGGCGATAGAGCAAAGCGACGTCGAAACCATCACGATCTGCTACGCGCCGGACGCCCGCATCTGGCACAATTTCGACGGCAAGGAGCAAAGCGTCGAAGAGAATCTGCGCACGATCCGGTGGATCGACAAGCGCCTCAAGAACCGTAAATACCAGATCGTGTCACGCTACGCCTTCGACGGCGGCTATGTTCAGCAACATGTGCTGACCGGAACGCTCAACAATGGCCAAGCTTTTAGCATGCCGGCCTGTCTTATCGTGACGGTCCGCGACGGGCGAATCGCACGGCTGGAGGAATATCTCGACAGTGCCCACATCCAGCCCTTGCGGATCGCTTGAACCGCCATTTGCGCCGGGTCGAGGCTGAGCTAGGCTGCTGACATAAGAAGGCCGCGGGCGCGGGGGGCGCCCAAATGCTCGCTTCGGGAGACGCCTGTTGACGCTCGCCACCGTCGCCGCCGCATCCGGCGAAGAAATCGTACCGTTCGATATTGCGGGCACTTACAAGCCTGTGTTCAGCGCCTTTGCCAAAGCGCGCAGCAAATTCGGCGGCAAGCGCGTCTGCATCATCGACGTAGACGACAGCGAACGCACTTATGACGACATCATGCGTGGCGCGCTGGCGCTTGGCAGCGCCCTGAAGGCGGGTACCAAAGCGGGCGAATCCGTTGGCGTTTTGCTGCCGACCGGCGCGGGCGCAATCGTGACCGTCCTGGCGCTTTGCGCCTATGGCCGCGTGCCGGCGATGCTGAACTTCACGTCCGGCGCGGCGGCGCTCAAATCCGCGTTGAACACTGCTCAGGTCAAGCGTATCGCGACGGCGCGCCGTTTCGTCGAGATGGGAAATTTCCAGTCTCTGATCGAAGAACTTTCGAAGTCGGCCGAAATCATTTATCTGGAAGATGTCCGCGAAAATCTTTCACTCCTTGACAAGATCGCCGCGGCTGTCGGTCAATTTGCGCCGGGTCTGATCTCGGCCCATGTATCGCCGGAATCGGCCGCCGTCATTCTGTTCACCTCGGGCACGGAGGGCGAACCCAAAGGCGTCGCGCTGTCGCACCGCAATCTCGTCGCCAATGTTGAGCAGGTGCGCGCGCATCTGGCGATTTATCCGTCGGACATACTCTTCAATCCCCTGCCCGCTTTTCACTGCTTCGGTTTGACGGTCGGATCGCTGATGCCGCTGCTGCTTGGCATCAAAGTGGTGTGCCACCCCACGCCGCTGCAACCGCACGAAATCGTCCGCCGCATCAAAGCGAGCGCCGCAACGATCGTGGTTTCGACCGACACCTTCATTACCCAATATGCGCGGGTCGCCGAGCCTGGCGACTTGAAATCCTTGCGCCTGACGGTATGTGGTGCGGAGCGATTGCGCGACGAGACGCGCGCCTTCCTGCGCAAGAAGCACGGCATCGAATTGTTGGAAGGTTATGGTGTGACCGAAGCCTCTCCGGTCATCGCCGCGAACCGCCCGGGCGCAAATCGTGCGGGAACGGTCGGCCAGCTCATGGCTGACATGAAATATCGTCTCGAACCTGTTGAGGGAATTCCGAATGCCGGTCGGCTTGTCGTCAAAGGGCCGAACGTCATGCTCGGTTACATCCGTGCCGACGCGCCGGGCGTGATCGACCCGCCGCCGGACGGCTGGCACGACACCGGCGACGTCGTGTCGGTGGACGAAGAAGGCTTTATAGCGATCAAAGGCCGGCTCAAACGCTTCGCCAAGATCGGCGGGGAGACAGTTTCACTGGCCGTGGTCGAAAGCTGTGCCTCGGCGCTTTGGCCCGAAGACAGCCATGCTTCGGTGACCATTCCGGACGGACGCAAGGGCGAGCAGATCGTTCTGGTGACTACGGCGAAAGACGCGACGCGGCAGGATTTGGTGGGTTGGGCGCACAATCACGGTGTGCCCGATTTGGCGGTTCCAAGGCGCATCATCCTTGTCGATGAAGTGCCGGTTCTGGGAACCGGCAAGACAAATTACGGTGCTGTCCAGAAGATCGTCGAGGCGGCCCTGCAACCGACAGGCACGGTCGGCGCATCCGATGCCAGCGCGTTATCGTTCTGAATCATTCTCGGAATACGAATTCGATCTTGAGGACGCTTCCATGAAAATCGACCGCCGCAAGGCGATATCTCTTTTCGCGCTCACATCCGCTGTTCCGATGGAGGCATTTGCGAAGGAAAAACCCGCAGCGGCAATTGCGGTTGCTTTCCATCACGGCGTTGCAAGTGGCGATCCACTGACGGATCGCGTGATTCTCTGGACGCGGGTGACCCCAACTCATCCGACGAATGGCGCACTCGCGGTCAGTTGGGAAATCGCGGATGACGCGAGCTTCAAGAAAATCACCGCCCGTGGCGCTGCGCATACGATCGCGGATCGCGATTTCACCGTGAAGGTGGATGCGGGCGGGTTGAAGGCTGGCCGCGAATATTTCTATCGCTTCATTGCCGGCAACACGACATCGCCGGTTGGGCGGACGAAGACGCTGCCGAATGGCGGGACCAATAAGATCGTTCTCGCCTTCACGACCTGCGCGCTTTATCCGGGCGGCTATTTCAATGCCTATGACCACATCGCCAAGCTGGATCGCGTCGATGCCGTCGTCGAACTTGGCGACTATTATTATGAGTATGGCGCGAAGGATGACGATTACGGCATGAATATTGGCCACAAGCTCGGCCGCGTTCCCGAACCCACGCATGACATCGTCTCGCTGGACGATTACCGAGTCCGCCACGCGCTTTACAAACGCGACAAGGATTTGCAGAGCGCCCATGCCCGCGCGCCGTGGATCTGTGTGTGGGACGATCATGAGACGGCGAATGATTCCTGGGTCGGCGGTGCGGAGAATCACGATCCGAAAACGGAAGGCCCGTGGGTCGAGCGCGAGCAAGCGGCCTTGCGCGCTTATTACGAATGGATGCCGATCCGCGAACCGCAGCCCGGCAAGGCATTCGAAGCGATCAACCGTTCGTTCCAGTTCGGCGACCTGGCCACGCTCATCATGGTAGAGACGCGCCTGGTCGCGCGTTCGCGCCAGCTTGAATACGACCGGCCCGGCGACATTCCGATGGCGGTCTATGACTCGAACGATCCTGCCACGCGCAAGATGGTCACCGACCCCGAAGTGATCGCGAATGTCACGGCGGCGGTGAAGGCCAACGGCGCGCCGCCCGCGCCTTATGTCCTCGGTCCGAACGTCAAAGCCCTGCGCGCGATCATCGATGATCCTGAACGACAGATGCTGGGCGCGCGGCAGGAAGAATGGCTGAAGCTGGAAGTGGCGGCATCGGTCGCGGCGGGGAAGCCGTGGCAGATTCTCGGCAACCAGGTGGTGATGGCGCGTGTGCATGGGCCTGACTTGCGCAGGGCGCTTGGCGCGGAAAAGGTTGCTGCGATCTCGGCCAAGCTTTCCGGCAAAGCGCGCACGCGCTTCGATCAGTTCGTGGACCTTTTCACTTATGACATCCCTTTCGATCTCGACGGGTGGGACGGCTACACGGAAGCGCGCGAGCGGATGTACGCCTCGATCATGGCGTCCAGTTCGAATGCCGTGATCATGTCGGGTGACAGCCACGCATTCTGGATGAACGAACTTCACGACAAGAGCGGTGCGAAGGTTGCCGCCGAGTTCGGCGTAAGCTCCGTCACCAGTCCGGGCCTCGGCGACTATCTGCCAGGCATCGACACCAATTCGGCCTTCACGCAGCAGAGCAAAGAAGTTCTGTACACGGATCAATCCGCCCACGGCTACACGCTGCTGACGGTCACCCGCGATGCCGTGGTAGGCGAGCACGTCCTGGTCGACAAGCTCGCAAAGCCCTATGCGGTTTCGGCCTTGGCGGCTTTCAAGGTCAGCCCGAGCGACAGCCCCGGCATCGGGGAGATCACGAAAATCTGACGATTTCAGCGGAAAACCGCACCGCCCTTGCTGTGATCGCTCGAGATTGACAATCAGTCGCAATCGCATATCTTGGATGGGCAACCTCTCTCGGTCTCCTTGGATGATCGTCTGCGTCTGCAATAGGCTCAATGACACGCGGATTCGTGCGGCCTGCGAAGCCGGCCCGGCCCGCGCCGAAGACGTGTATGCTCTTTGCGGCGTGAAGAGGAATTGCGGCCGATGCCAGGAAACAATCGCCGAAATACTGGACGAAACCCGCAGCGAGACATCAAGCCGGGACCGCGCGGCGTAGGCCCCTCGCCCGTCGCCTCCATGCGGGGCGATGCGGAAGTCGTCCGCTTCCTCAATCTTGTCCTCAAAAACGAACTCACCGCGATCAATCAGTATTTCCTCCATTCGCGCATGCTGGGCGATTGGGGCCTCAGCGAACTTTCCAAAAAGGTCTACGAAGAATCCATCGACGAGATGAAACACGCGGACACGCTCATCAAGCGCGTGCTGTTTCTCGGCGGCCTTCCGAACCTGCAAGACCTCGGCAAGCTGATGATCGGCGAGAACGTCGAGGAAGTTCTGTCTTGCGATCTCAAACTCGAACAGCGCGCCCATCCCGATCTCAAACATGCCATCGCGCATTGCGAGAAAGTCACTGATTACGTGAGCCGCGAACTCTTCGTCCATATTCTGGAAAGCGAAGAAGAGCATATCGACTGGCTGCAAACGCAGGCCCGCCTGATCGAGCAGATGGGTATTCAGAACTATGTCCAGTTGCAGACGAGGCCGAATGAGAGTGCGTCGTAAGTCGCGACGTTTCGAGCCGACCGCCTACCACTTCGTCAAAGCCGGGCCTGACCCGGCCTAACCCAACTTCGTCATGGCCGCCTCAAGGGCGGCCATGACGAACAGAATAGACAAAGCAATTACTCAAACGATGTCGCGACGCCACGCATCTATTTCGCCGCCGCCCGCTCAATAATATCCGCCGCGCACGCGATCCCGTTCTCCGCGCGCATTTGTGCGCCGATGTCGGATGCCCGCTTCCGCATCGTCTGATCGTTCAGCGCAACACCGATGGCTTTGCCCAACGCATCGGCGGTGAGTTTGGTGTGCGGGATGCCGCGCGGGCCGAGGTCGCGTTTTTCGATTTGCTGTGCCCAGAAGAACTGGTCGCCGACAAAAGGCACGACGATTTGCGGAATGCCCGCACGCAACGCCGCGCCCGTGGTGCCAGCGCCGCCATGATGGATCGCCGCAGCCATTTTCGGCAGCAGCCAGTCATGCGGAACGGCATCGACGGCGAACACCTCGTCGGGAAGATTAGTTGGCTTCAGACCGCCCCACCCCGCCGCGATCACCGCGCGCGCCTTGTTCGCGCGCACCGCGTCCAGCACGGCGTTCACCGTGGCTTCCGGATCCTTCATCTTCATGCTGCCGAAGCCGGCATAAATCGGCGGCGATCCGCTTTCGATAAAGCGCGCCAAATCTTGCGGCGGTTCCATGATAATGGCGTGTCGAGAAACCAGAAGCCAGTTACGTCCACATGATCCGGCCAGTCGCGCGGGCGCGGCAGGAACGTTTCGCTATAGGCCATCAGAAACGGCTGGCCCTTGTGCAGCTCCGCCAGGATGGGAACGCGCCACGATGGCGGCGGCAGGCCCAGCATCTTGTGCGCCATCTTCGCGACAGGCCGCGCACCGAGCCACATGATCTCGAAATAGAGTCGCGCTTCCAGTTTGTTGAGCCAGCCGGGTAATTCGGAGGGCGGCACGGCGATCAGCGCGCAGGGAAAATCGCGCGTCGGCACGGCGGGCTGCATATAGGCGTGCGCCGCCTGCGTGCCCAGCACCTGCACCATGATGGTGGAATAGTAGTCCATCAGCCCGGTGCCGACGATGATGTCGGAGCCGGCGCAATATTCGCGCGCCAGCGGCGTCGTCTCCGCCGTGTATTTCCGCGCGACATCCAGAAACCAGCGAAAGAAGGTGAAGGGGTTGCCACCTTTGTCGAAGAATTTCTGCGCGTCCGGGCTCTCGAACTCCGCGCGCAAATCTCCGGCAAGCGGCTTGAGCGTGACGGTGCTGCCTTCGATCAGTCCCCGAAATCGCTATGCGCGAGCAGGCGCACTTCATGGCCGCGCCGCGCCAGTTCCCGGCATAGTGCAGCGGGCGGTTGCACATCGCCCCGCGTTCCTGCGGCCAGCACGCTGACGATCATCGGACGCTGCCTTTTAAGTACCGACGTTAGAATTCTGCTTCGAGATCGTCGAGCGCTTCGGGCTCCGCGTTTGCGCCTTCGATCCATTCGGCCATGTCGGACATGGCAAGAATGGTTTCGCTATAGTTCTGGCCGAGACGGTCCAGTTTCACATCGTAAGTGCGAAATCGTGTGCACACGGGCGCATACATCGCATCCGCGATCGTCGGATTTTCACCAAAGAGGTAAGGCCCGCCATGTTCGACAATGCATTCCTTCCAGATCGCAGCAATGCGCGCGATGTCCGCTTTTGCGCCGCCCCAGATTTTGAAATTGGAATGATGCGCTTTCAGGTTCATCGGCAAAGCAGAACGCATATTGGCGAAGCCCGAATGCATCTCACTGCTGACCGAACGGCAATGCGCCCGCGCGGCGCGGTCTTTCGGCAACAGGTGTTTGTCGGGAGAAAGTTCGTGCAGATATTCGCCGATCGCCAGCGTGTCCCAGATATGAATGCGGTTGTGCGTCAGGCTGGGCACAAGAAATGATGGCGACAGCAGCAGCAATTTCGCCCGCACGGCCGGATCGTTCGAAGCTACTATCTTTTCGGCGAAATCCAGCCCCGCCATGCGGCACATCAGCCAGCCGCGCAGGCACCAGGACGAATAATTCTTGCTGGAGATCGTGAGAACCGCCTGGGTCACCGCGCGTTATCCCTTCGCAACTGCAATAAAGTATTTCGCATTGCGGGAGATAATGCACTAGGCTTTTGACAATCAGACCCGGGAATCGGGTGTAGGGGAAGTTTGCGTAGAGCATGATGTACGACGCCTACCAGGCGCGGCAGGATTTTCTTGCGCCGTTGCGTATCTTCTCCGATTTCGCGGCGACAGCGCTGCGCGAACCGATGGCCGGGCCGTGGGCGAACATGGTTGCGCGTTCCATGGGGGGCGCCGCCGAGCTTTTGTCGCGCGTCCGCCTCACGCATGACAGACCGGCTTACGACGTTGGCAGCGTGACCGTTGCCGGCGCCGAGGCGCGGATTTCCGAAGTGGTGGTGTTGGCCACGCCGTTCGGCAGTCTTCTCCATTTTCGCAAATCGGTTTCGCTGAAACAGCCACGCGTGTTGCTGGTGGCGCCGATGGCTGGGCATTTTGCGACTTTGCTGCGGGATACCGTGCGCACCCTGCTGCCCGATCATGACGTCTTCATCACCGACTGGAACAATGCGCGCGACGTGCCGCGCGACGCCGGGCGCTTCGGCCTCGACGATTATGTCGGGCACATGATCCGCTATATCGAATATCTGGGACCGGGCACGCATGTGATCGGCGTCTGCCAGCCCTGCAATGCCCTGCTCGCAGCAACCGCGCTGATAGCTCAGAACAACAGCCCGGCGCAACCGCGCACCCTCACCTTGATGGCCGGTCCGGTCGATACGCGCATCAATCCCACCAAGGTCAACGAACTCGCCACAGAACATCCCATTTCCTGGTTCGAGAAAAATTTGATCGCGGCCGTGCCCGCGCGTTATCGCGGCGCACACCGGCGCGTCTATCCGGGCTTTCTGCAGCTCTCCAGTTTCATGTCGATGAATCTCGCGCGCCACATTCGCGCCCATTTTGATCTGTTCGAATATGTGGTGCGCGCCAATGACGCCAGGGCGGACGCCACGCGCAATTTCTATGACGAATATTTCGCGGTGTTCGACATGCCGGCGGAATTCTATCTGGAAACCGTTCAGCGCGTGTTCCAGGAACATCATCTGGCGCGCGGGATTTTCCAATGGCGCGGGCAGCGCGCCGATCCGGGCAAGATCAGGAAGACAGCGCTGCTCACCATCGAAGGCGAGCGGGACGATATTTGCGCCCCCGGCCAGACCCTTGCGGCGCACGATCTGACGCCGGGCATCAAGCCTCACAAGAAGCGGCACTATCTTCAGCCCGGCGTCGGCCATTACGGCGTGTTTTCCGGGAAGCACTGGCAGCGCGAGATCTATCCGATCGTGCGCGATGTGATCGCCGCTTCGAGCTGATTGCGCTTCATTTCCTTACGGCTTCCGGTTGTAATTTAGTTGCATTATCAAGTAATACAACTTAAAGTTGCTTCTGCAATGTGAGACGTGAGGTCAGCAGATGGCGCGGAATCTCAACGAAATCATCCACTTGCTCTATGAATCCGGATCGCGAGACCTGCATGCGCAGCACGAAAGCGGCGACGTCGTCTGGGTGGCGCCCGCGGCTTCGGCCGATATCTCCGCCTATCACACCCTGAATGTGGCCAGCGTCGGGCCCCATGTGGCCTCGCTGGAAACCATGGAGGCGGTACAGACCCATAATCCGGAATCGCTGTGGTCCGTCTGGCGCGCGCCCAATCTGGCGGCGCAATCGCCTACCCTCGCCGGCTTCTACGCCCTCCTGCATTTGACGCCGCCGGGGCATGAGGCGCTCGCGCCCGCACGCTCGACACGCACGATCCCGACCTTCGCCTGGTCGTTGCGGGCGGCACGCGACCAGACGCGGTCTATATCTGGGCGGTGGTGGCGCGGAAGCTGACGAACATCACCACGCTTTGGATGGCCAAGGCGCTGGGCTCGGGCCGCTATGGCGGCCTTCTCTTCTACGCGACGGCCGGAACATTCGGAGGACTCAACCGGGTCAAGCGCTACGGCTTCGACGACACCACGCGCAGCGATGCCGAACTGGGCGATCTTTTCCGCTTCGATATCCCGGCGGTGACGAACGCGGCATGAGCGGGAAACTTCACACCATCATCGCCTCGACGCCGAACGACATCGCGCGGGTCTTCGCCCTGCGCGCCGCCGTCTTCACGATGGAACAGATTTGTCCGTATAAAGAGGAATTCCACGGCAACGACTATTGCGCGTCGCACATTCTTGGCTTTGTCGATGCGGAACCGGCGGCGGTGCTACGCGTATGCTATTTCGCGGAGTTCGCGAAGATCGAGCGGCTCGCCGTTATGCCGCACTTTCGCCGCACGCTGATCGCCAAGATCGTGGTGCAGACCGGCATAGAGCTTTGCCGCCGTAAAGGTTATCGCACGCTGTACGGCCACGCGCAGAAGCGGTTGGTGAAATTCTGGAGCCGCTTCGGCTTCGTGCCACTGCAAAAGAATGTGCCGGTGGATTCAATGGGTGAAAGCAACATGATTGAAAACATGCTGCCCCTGGGGAGTTTGCAATGGCGCAAATGGGTCGACCTGGACTGTCGTTTGAGCAAAAGGAAGAGCTTTGGAAGAGATGGCGTG
>Ga0209483_1000377_pt1 | contig 39994 bp, 44 predicted proteins | sample NGEPerA_FD_184508 | JGI IMG/M metagenome (GOLD analysis project Ga0209483, IMG submission 184508) | Arctic peat soil microbial communities from the Barrow Environmental Observatory site, Barrow, Alaska, USA - NGEE PermafrostL2-A... | ecosystem: Environmental > Terrestrial > Soil > Wetlands >...
GCGCTCAACGCGCTTGATGGCCTTAATCTTCAAAGCCACAGGCATCCGCCCACTCTTCGACTTGCTACTTCTTTTCAGCACAGGTCTTCCTCCTTAGGTTACCTGTAACCGTAATTATCGTGTCTCACCTAAAGGGTGCAGTCCACCAGTGTCACCGTAATACGATTGCCCTATTCCTTTCCGTAAACTTCAATAAATGGTTTCAAACAACCTGCTTCATCGGATAATGCTGCTTCAACTTGTGAACTATTCATCCCGGGTGTAATTTGGCTGCAGCTGTGAATGTATAATGTCTTAGAAATATTTATCGTTTGGGATGCTAAGTCTTCCGGCTTGAATTTCTTAAGTGAAAGTGGGGAGTCATCCCACAAGCTTGCAAAACTTTGATCTCCGTACGGCTTAAGGCCAACGGCTACTTGGGTAAGCACCGCGTAGCAGATTTGTTGTTGTAAAACGGGTTGATCGTCAGCAACTATTACTTCCGATTTTGTTATAATCGAATCTTTTTCAAGTAGAAAAACCTGACAGTCTGGATACGACGTATCGGAGAATCCATCTTTGAATTCCTCTTTCGCTGCGACGATGCGATTGGACAAAAGAGAGGATTTACCGGAAACAAATACAATTTTAGCGGGTGCTTCCAAAAAATTTAGATGAAAATTTTTGTTGCCCCTAGCTGCGCTGAGCAAAGTCGAAAAATTTTTACGGCACATGCCATTATCAAGCTCCTCACAATCGATTGAGGCTGGGATTGAGCCATCGCCGTCAAATTTTACTATAAGTCGATTTTTTTCTGAGAGCGCATCCAACAAGTAGGCATGGATTAAATCCTTTATCAGATGATCCGCAGCTACAACTCTAGTTGGAGCAAAGACTGTAAACGCAGAGCCAAGAACTATGGCAGCAACAAATACAATTCTGCCCACTCTCAAACCGCCCATCTCACCCTCCGAAGATTATCATTCGCCGCCACTCAATATAGAACATGGAACAAAAGGTAGCCTATGCGTGTTTAAAGGAGAATGCAGTGGCAGCCTAATTCGAGAAATTTCCTGCGTGACCTTTGGCGGCTGAGCGTTCCCTATTGGCGCTCGCAAGAACGCTGGCGGTCTGGTGGACTATTGGGCACGATCATCTCCCTAAACCTTTCCGGGGTAGGTCTCAGCGTCGTATTCAATAACTGGAACAAATATTTCTACAATGCGTTGCAGGACAGGGATCTTGCTGCCTTCGAATATCAGTTGCTGCGCTTTCTCTTTTTATCCTTGGCAACAATTATCGTGGCGGTGACGCAAACTTATCTTCGCCAATTGTTGATCATCCGCTGGCGGCACTGGCTGACCAATCGCTATATTAGCGGCTGGCTCGATCACCGCGCCTATTACCGACTGCAATTGACCAATTCAAGCACCGACAATCCTGACCAGCGCATCTCTGATGATATAGGCACTTTTATCAACCTGACACTCAGCCTGTCGCTTGATCTGCTGACAGCGCTAGTAACACTGGTTTCCTTTGCTGCGATATTGTGGAATTTGTCGGGCTCAACATCATTTTTTGGGGTCAATATCCCGGGCTATATGTTGTGGGTGGCGCTGTTTTATTCAATCGCCGGAACGTGGCTGGTCAGCAAAATCGGCTGGCCCTTGGTGGGCCTTAATTTCCAGCAGCAGCAGGTGGAAGCGGATTTCCGCTTCTCTCTTGTGCGGGTACGCGAAAACGCTGAGGGAATAGCACTCTATGCTGGTGAGAAGCAGGAAGCGCGCGGCCTGCAAGGCCGTTTCGGCGAAGTCATTGCCAACTTTCGCGCCATTATGCGCCAGCAGCTCAGACTAAACTGGTTTTCCACCGCATATGCCCAGTTTGCAATCGTGTTTCCCTTCATCGTGGCAGCGCCGCGCTATTTTGCAGGGGCCATTCAATTGGGCGGCCTGATGCAAACGGCTTCGGCTTTCAGCACGGTTCAAGTTTCGCTGTCATGGTTCGTCGGCGCATTCAGCTCAGTCGCTGACTGGCGGGCGCGGGTCAATCGCCTGACAAGCTTTGAAGCAGCACTAGAAGCGCTGGGGCGTTCCAGCGAACACGGTGCCGCACAGCGGCGTGGTACGCCCAGCCCCGATATTCTGATCGAAGACCTAGAGATTTGGTTGCCGGACGGAACCCGCCTAATCGAGGGCCTTTCGATGCGCTTGGCTGAAGGCAGCCGTACTTTGATTACCGGGGCTTCAGGTTCCGGAAAGAGTACCCTGTTTCGCGTGTTGGCTGGGCTATGGCCCTATTGCGATGGTGTGCTGACCTTTCCAGAGCATCAACGACTGCTCTTCCTGCCACAAAGGCCGTATTTGCCTATTGGAAAACTCCGCTTTGTCACAGCCTATCCGGACCGCGTTGAGACTCATAACGATGCGCAAATCGCTAATGCGCTGTCCGCCAGTGGCCTTGCCCATCTGGTTGACCGGCTTGATGAACACCAGCATTGGGGACAGATTCTGTCCGGTGGCGAGCAGCAGCGGCTGGCCATTGCCCGCGCATTGTTGGTGCGCCCACGCTGGCTGTTTCTCGATGAGGCAACATCAAACCTCGATGAGGCAACGGAGGCGGAACTCTACCGTCTCATCGTCGAGCGACTGCCCAACACGGCCTTGATCAGTGTTTCGCACCATCCGGCTCTTGCCGTTTTTCACGACACCCATTTGATTATGTCGCGCGACAAACCCGCCGCCGCCGCTGACTTGCAGCCCGCGAAATGAGGATAACTTTGAGTGGGTGCGCGATATGGCAAAAAAGCCCGCACTAAAAATGCCGCTCTGGCTGAGCGTCTAAGTTAGCTGGAGAAAAAATTCGGAGCGTAAAAATTCGCCACACTCTCCATAGGCGGGCAAGACCTGCCTATCCAGAAAACTGGCTCAAAGAAGCCGCCACAAAACTTGGGCTGGAGTATGATAAATTAAATGCAATGGCGCCGTAATACTGAGTAGTTTCATTTGTGGTTGCTCTATAAATAGATGGTAAATCAACCATGGCCTACCTCAATCCTTTAAGTTTTGATAAACAGCTTGTTGGTGAATTTAATGCAGCGATTGCTTGACCTTCATTTTGCCCTGGCAATACCTCCGGGCACATGTGGACATATTCATAAGCAGCGTAACCATGTCGCCACTCTGGAAATGTGCTCTCTGTGATTGCCACAGGTCCATCGAGTTCCGATTTCCAAAGTTGGTCAAAATTAAAATGCTTATACAAAGATAAACCCAAAGCTTGCATGGTTTGGCTTGCGATGCAGAATTTCAGTTTTACTGGATTTTGACTCATAGACACTAAAACTTTTGCGTGTTGGATCGTTGCACCTACATAACTATAATATACTTGGCATTCTGGATCAGACGCATCTGAAAATTGAGATTGAGATTCATGACTTGCACCATCGCTCAAATCTTTCTCGCCTAAATCTTTAATGTTCTGGGGACTGCCAAACACGAACTCAATATCGGGCGCAGATTGAAGATCAAAACTCAAATTGAAGGAAGGTGCGATTGAATCTTTGAATGCTTGCTTTGCATTTTCGCAGTCCACGGAACTAATATCCCCACATTCTAATTTTGCAGGCATAAAAGTAACTCTGTTAAACTTGCGTACAACGGTTTGCTGAGGTGACAAGGCAACTTGGAGGTAACCATTAATGGCTTCTGGCCAAATCAAAGTTTCAGCAATAGCAGCAGTTGAACAACCTAATGACGCGATTAACAAAAGGGCATTACGGTACCACTTCATTTCACTCTCCCCTATCTCTCCATTGGCCGGCTTAATCCGCTGATCCAGACTTTGATCGAGAACTGCGACTGAGGCAATGGAATCAAATAACTTCCTCGTCAACTGGATGGGCGGATCAAGTCCGCGCATGGAGAATTCTGAAAAATGTTCTTGACATTTATTCCTATGTGATCTACATCCCCTGCCGTTCCCTCTCACCAAAGGGTCTCGCTCATGACGGTGTTCGAGGCGGGAGGGAATACGGGCCTGCTGGGCTGCACTAACGTGCTGCAGCTTACAGGTTTGCAACTGAAATCATTCTCAGCCGAAAGGTTGAGTCGGGTATGCCCGAGCGTTGCGGTTGGTGTAGAAAGCCCAGAGATGGAGCCTTCCATATCGGAGCATTAACCAGCTTCCTCAAAGGAAGCAGCAATGTACGTCCAGACTTTGCATAAACCCGATCACGCGCAGGGGAAACCCTCGCATATTTCGCGGGACGATAGACCCGCATGACGCGGAGGCAACCCTGCGCGCCCCATTTTCTTCTCCTCTCCACCGGCAGTGCCACGGTGAACAAGGGTGAACTTATGTCCTCTCCGGCAGGCGGGCGAGGTACCCAACATTCACCTGTGGAGGAATCAGTCTCACCGTTGCAGCACTTGTCCGACTCATAGAAACCCCCTGCGTGATGGCCACATTGCCGTCAGGAGTTTTTAATGTCGGCCACTGCAACCATATCGCGCCCCTTAACTAATCCGCTTGACCGTGTGGAGCGGCTTGCTGAAACACGTAGCTGGAATCTTGACCGCACCAATGACAATGAGATTGTTATGGCGGTGGGCGGCGGCTGGTCTGATCTCAACATCTCGCTCACCTGGCGCGATGATCTCGAAAGCCTACATTTTTGTTGCATGCCGGAACTGCGCGTACCCGGCAAACGCCGCGACGAGGCCTTGCGCCTTGTTTCGCTTATCAATGCGCAACTGATGCATGGCCACATCGATATGTGGACAGACGGCACAATTTTATATCGCAACACATTGCTGCTAACTGGCGGGGCTGAAGCAAACGATAACCAGTGCGAAATGATGGTGTCGCTCGGCGTAGATGCCATGCATCATTATTATCCCGCCTTCAACTTTGTGATCTGGGGTGGGCTTGATGCCGAGAAGGCATTAGAATGCGCGCTGCTTGAAACCATGGGTGAAGCATGAGTATTGCACTCAAAGGCCGCATTGTTCTTGTCGGCTGCGGCAAGATGGGCGGTGCGATGTTGGAAGGCTGGCTCAAAGCCGGAGTTCCTGCCGCTAAAATTATCGGCCTTGATCCCAAGCCACCGCAAGAAATGGCTGAATTGATCGCCGCAAAAAATATCGCCCTCAACCCAGCCATCGCCAGCATTACCGATGCTGAGGTCATTATCATTGCCGTCAAACCACAATTGATGAGTGACGTGTTGTCAGGCTTGTTGCCACTGATGAAATCAAAGCCATTGGTGCTGTCAATCGCTGCTGGCAAAACCATTGCCGGTTTTGAAAAAGTTTTGGGGGCTGGTGCTTCTATCATTCGCGCCATGCCAAATACTCCAGCTGCCATCGGCCGTGGCATCACCGGCATGGTAGGCAACGCCCATGTCACATCAGCACAAATGGCTTTGGCCGAAACGCTTCTGGCTTCAACCGGCGAAGTGCTGCGGGTTAAAAACGAAGAGGCGATTGATTTTGTAACCGCCGTGTCAGGCTCTGGCCCTGCCTATGTATTTTATCTCGCTGAGTGTTTGGCCGCTGCCGGAGAAAAGCTTGGCCTGCCCGCTGATATTTCTATGCGCTTGGCCCGCACCACTGTTTCCGGCTCTGGCGAATTGTTGTATCAATCAGATTTAGACGCCGCAACCTTGCGCCAGAATGTCACCTCACCAAACGGCACAACTTATGCAGCCTTACAGGTGTTAATGGCCGATGATGGCTTGAAGCCACTGATGGAAAAAGCGGTTGCTGCGGCGGCGCGTCGTTCCAAAGAGCTGGCCGGATGAGCGATGTGATCAGCTTTTCCGACTTTGAAAAAGTTGATATTCGCGTCGGCACCATCATTGAAGTTGAACCCTTCCCCGAAGCACGCAAACCAGCATTCAAACTCAAAATTGATTTCGGCGCTTCTATCGGCGTGAAAAAATCCTCCGCGCAAATCACCACGCATTATAAGCCCGAAAGCTTGCTTGGCCGCCAAGTGGCCGCTGTGGTCAACTTTCCACCGCGCCAAATTGGGCCGTTCATGTCAGAAGTTTTAACCCTTGGCTTTCCTGATGCAGATGGCAGCGTGGTTCTTATCGGCCCTTCACAAACTGTACCCAATGGTGGCAAACTGTTTTGATGCAAAACATCACAACCCTGGCGCAACTCGAACAAATTTATGCCGACGCTCCCGCACAGGCCTCAACGATAAAAGAGATCAGCCATATCACTGCGGCCTACCGCAAGCTGATTGAGTACTCACCCTTTGTGGCCTTAGCTACAAGTGGTGAAGGCGGGCTGGATTGTAGTCCGCGCGGAGATGTCGGTTGTGTAGTCAGAGTGCTCGATGAGAAAACATTGGCCATGCCTGACAGACGCGGCAACAATCGTATCGATAGCTTGCGCAATATCCTAGCAGACCCTCGTGTGGCGCTGCTATTCCTTCTGCCGGGCAGCGGCACAACTTTCCGCGTCAATGGCAAAGCCACGCTGACCAACGATGCTAATTTGTGCAAATCATTCGAGATGGAAGGCAAGCTGCCACGCTGCGTCATTATTATCAAAGTTGAAGCCGCTTATTTCCAATGCGCGAGAGCAATCAAACGCGCCGGATTATGGGACGCCGCCAAACACATTCCCGAAGGCGCACTGCCAAGCATTGGTGAAATTCTGGAAGAACTTTCACGCGGAGAAATAGGCGCTAAACACTATGATGCCGAATGGCCCGGCCGTGCCAAGTCCACGATGTGGTGATTAAATCGGCACGCGTATAGAAACGCGCAAGCCCCCCAGCGGGCTGTCTAGCAATACAATATCCCCGCCGTGGGCATGGGCAATATCCAGCGCTATTGCCAGTCCTAAACCAGAACCCGTCTGATCCTGATTGCGCGCTTCATCCAATCTTGTGAATGGCCGGAAAGCATCTTCACGCTGATCTGCAGGAATGCCTGGGCCATCATCATCCACATAAATCAGCAACCGCTCATCGCGTTGCTCGCCTGAAATCCGCACCACTTTTCCGAAGCGCATGGCATTAGCGATGACGTTAGATAATAACCTGCGAAACGCATTGGGCTTCAGCATAATTTTCAGGTCGGGCAAATGTCCAAGCGCCAGCTTCTTGCGTTCACGGTCAAGACTGTTCACTAACCCAGTAACCAATTCGCGCAGATTGACAGCACTGGCGTGTTCGCCACCATCGCCGCGCACAAAGGCCATATAATCTTCCAGCATGTGCTGCATTTCATTAACGTCTTCATGCAGAGCTTTAGTTTTGGCACCACCGCCAAGCACGGCAAGTTCTAATTTAAACCGCGTGAGAATGGTTCTAAGATCATGCGAAACGCCAGCCAATAAAGTAGTGCGTTGTTCCACATGGCGCGCAATGCGTCGCTTCATATCAAGAAACGCTTCACCTGCGGCGCGCACTTCTGTTGCACCTTCTGGTCTAAAGTCACCAATCTCGCGGCCCTTGCCAAATTCTTGCGCAGCGGAAGCCAAATCCAAAATCGGCTTCACTTGGTTCCGTAAGAAAACCACCGAGATGGCAAGAAACACCAACGTGGCCAAAGCCATGAACAGCAGCAGCAATGGTGTGCCAACGGCCTGCGCGCGGTTAGCATCCACCGTTAGCACCATGACCTTGTCATCAGAAACTTTGACATGGATGACCACATCGCCACCACCATTGCGCGCCACAACTGTGAACGGTTTGGTGAGACTCATTTCTAAAAAGCCATTCAAGCGTTGGTCAATGACTGCCAGAACAGGTGCAGCTTTTTCAACTGGTAAAGCTGAGCTCTTCTGCATGGCAAAGCCCATGTGCAAAGTTTCTTGCGCATAGTTTTGAACAACCGCTTCAGCCTCGGGTGACTTATCTGATTGCTCATAAAGCCTGACCAGCAATGCGGTTTCATCGGCCAGCGAACTGCCCAGAACATTGGCCACATTATCAAGATAGCGTGTGACCAAAACGCCGGCCAGCAACAACTGTAACAACACCACAGGTGTAATCATAATCGCCAAGGCGCGGCGATAAAGATCAGCCGGCGCATAGGCTTCCAGAAGTTCGTTAAAGCGATCGTAGAGTGTGCGCGGCTCAGACATGCGCCATCACCAGGGCATAGCCCTGCCCGCGCAAGGTTTGCAAAAACCGCGGTGCTGATGGATCCACCTCAATTTTCTGGCGCAAACGGTTGATCTGCACATCCACTTTGCGTGTGGCATCCACGCCGCCTCCCGCAGATAAGGCATCGCGCGATACGGCTTGGCCATCGGCTTTGGCCAATTTGCGCAGCATGTCTTTTTCGCCTGATGTGAGGCGCACGACCTCATCTCCACGGCGTAATTCACCTAAGGCCAAATTAAATGTGAACGGGCCAAAGACGATCTCTTCAACCGCCACCAAAGGCACCACACTGCGGCGTAATAAGCTGCCAAGGCGCAGTAGAAGCTCTTGCGGTTCAAACGGCTTGGCCAAATAATCATCGCTGCCTTGGGCAAGGCCCGCAATGCGGTCCTGTGCGTCAGAACGTGCCGAAAGCATCAACACCGGCACATCAGCCTTAGTGGAGCGCAGGGCTTTGAGGAAGGCCAAGCCGTTCTCTCCTGGCATCATCACATCGAGCACCAAGACGTCAAAGGCCAAGCCGTGCATCATCTCACGCGCAGCCATAGCCGAAGCCGCCACAGTGACGCGAAAGCCATGGCCCGTGAGAAAATTCTTCAACAATATGCGCAACCGCGCATCATCATCAATGACCAGAACATGCGCTGCTTCAGCCATGGTTGCCCTTGATGAGTGAGAGCGCCAGCGGTTGATTGTCCGCATCAATCAATGCCACAAAAACCTGCCCGAATTGTTCCGGTGCCAAGCCCGTTGCTTTGCAGGCCCCTTCAAAACGCGCAATCTGCGGCGCAATCAGCCGCGCCCGCAAAGCTTCACCTTCAGGTGTGAGATGCAGCAAGCGCTGACGGCGATCTTCCGCACCTTCGCGCTGAAAAACATAGCCCTGGTCGATCAAATCCTTCAACACCCGGGCTAGCGATTGCTTAGTGATTTTCAAGATATCCAACAGCCCGGCCACTGTTAGGCCGGGGTTGCGCCCCACAAAGTGCAAAACCCGGTGGTGGGCGCGGCCAAACTTCAAACCTTCAAGAATATGATCTGCATCAGCCACAAAATCACGGTAAGCAAAGAACATCAATTCCACCAAAGAAACTGCCTTTGCCTTCTTATCTAATATTATGTCAGCCATATTGACATATTTTCCATTCGTGTTAGTTTCTACCCATAGTAACGGATTCCGCTATAAAGCCAAACTGATGTGAGGAACGAAATGACTGTTATCCCATTCGATAAGCGCCAAGGCACCATCTGGTTTAATGGCGAAATGGTGCCGTGGCAGGATGCCAAGGTTCATGTTCTTACCCATGGTTTGCATTATGGCTCATCGGTTTTTGAAGGCGAGCGCGCCTACAAAGGCAAGATTTTCAAAAGCAAAGAACACACAGAGCGGTTTCGTAAATCTGCCAATCTGATGGACTTTGATCTGCCCTTCACAGACGCAGAAATCATCGCCGCCAAGGATGCAGTTCTAGCGGCCAATGGTGGCGGCGACCAATATGTGCGGCCGGTGGCTTTCCGTGGCAGTGAAATGATGGCAGTTGCGGCGCAACACAGCAAAATCCATGTGGCCATTGCCACTTGGGATTGGCCTTCGATGTTTGATCCTGAAACCAAAATGAAGGGCATCAGACTTGATATCGCCGATTATCGCCGCCCTGATCCGATGTGCGCGCCGGTTCATGCCAAGGCGGCGGGGCTTTATATGATCTGCACAATCTCCAAACACAAAGCCGAAAAGAAAGGCTATGCCGATGCCATGATGCTCGACTGGCAGGGCCGTGTGGCCGAATGCACTGGCGCCAATATCTTCTTCACCAAGGATGGCCAACTCCACACGCCGATTGCCGATTGTTTCCTCAACGGCATCACCCGCCAAACTGTAATTGAAGTGGCCAAAAAGCAAGGCATGAGGGTGAATGAACGCCGCATCATGCCCGATGAACTTGCTAGCATGAATGAATGCTTCATTGTTGGCTCAGGCGCAGAAGTAACGCCGGTATCTGAAATCGGCCCTTACAAGTTCACCCCCGGCAATATGAGCCGCAGCCTGATGGACGCGTATTCTGCTCTCGTGCGCGGCTGATATTTATGGCCCGAAAAAGCAATAATAAGAAGCCGCGCCAACGTACCATCCACCTTGGTGATCGCGATATCCGCACGATAGGCGGCGAGACTGAGTTCTTGAGTGATATTTATCATCGCGCCATGACGGCAAGTTTTGGCTGGTTTTTGTTCAGCACACTTGCCATGTTCATTGGCGTAAATCTGTTCTTTGCCGCTCTCTATGCCATGGACACTGCCAGTGTAGGCAGACTGGATGAACCGCATTTTCTAAATCTTTTCTTTTTTTCCATTGAGGCTTTCACCACGGTGGGTTTTGGGGAAATGCATCCAATCGCCACCTGGTCTCATTTAGTTTATTCGCTCGAAGGCTTCATCGCTCTATTACTTACCGCCGCTTTAACTGGGGTTATCTTTGCGCGGTTTTCACGCCCGCGCGCGCGCATTCTTTTTGCGGCTAATCCAGTGATTGCGCAACATGATGGCAAAACCCATTTCATGTTGCGCATCGCCAATGCGCGGCACAACTATATTGCAGATGCTAACGCGCAACTGTGGCTCATCCGCATTGAACCATCCAAAGAAGGTCAGAGGTTTCGTCGCTTTCACGAATTGAAATTAGGCCGCAACCAAAATCCAGCATTCATTTTAAGCTGGACTTTATTCCATGTGATTGACACCAGCAGCAAGCTATATGGCCTCACGGCAGATGACCTGGCCAATGGTGACTATCAATTCATCGTCACAATGCGCGGCATGGATGCCATCGCCTCCCAAGAATTACGCACCCGCAAGAGTTATACACACGACCAAGTTCTCTGGGGCCGTCGCTATGCCGATATTCTCACAACTGATGAGGCGGGGCTGACGACACTCGACTATAGCAAATTCCATGAGACAACACCGGAGTGAGAAGAAGGCGAATCGCGCTATTTCTACCTCATGCGTGAAACTGAACTTTATCCCTCCATCAAATCCTTCCTCGAACGTCAGGGCTATGAGGTTAAGGCCGAGGTCAAATCCTGCGATGTTGTAGCCCGTAAACCGGGCGCTCCGCTGCTTGTGGTGGAACTGAAACTTGGCTTTACCTTGCAACTTATTTATCAAGCGGTGGACCGTCTCGCCATAACTGATCATGTTTATGTGGCCATCGCCAAACCAAAACGGGGGTTACCACGCGAGGCGGTGAAACTCTGCCGCCGCTTGGGGCTGGGCCTCATCCTCATCGGCACATTGGGTGGCATACAAGTGCTGGCTGAGCCAGCGGCTTATGCGCCGCGCCAATCAGCCAACCGTAAACAGAAGTTAGTCCAAGAGTTTAATGCGCGATCGGGCGATCCTAACTTGGGCGGCAGCGGCGGCACCAAATTGATGACGGCCTATAAGCAAGACGCGTTGCGCTGCCTGTCACATCTGCAAGCCCAAGGCCCAACTAAGCTTGCGGCTTTACGCCAAGCCACCAAGGTTGAGCGCGCTGCGGGTATCATGCGCGATAATTATTATGGCTGGTTTAAAAACACCTCGCGCGGCGTTTATGAGCTCACAGCCAAAGGTGAATCAGCTATGACAACTTTTGTGGAACACATTTCCGCTTTGAAATAATTTCGCTTTAGCCGAGCGCCGGAGCTGGCGAACCCAACTTTTTCTTTTTCTTTTTCTTCAGCGTTTTGACGAGTGATTTCGGGCGGCTCTCCTGCAACGTTTGCAATTGAAGCTGTTGAATTTCCATAAGCCGCTCCCATTGTTTGCTGACCAGATAATCCAGTTTTTCATGCAAATGGCGGATTTCCAATTCGGCCTTCAAATTCACGCGGTAATCGCTTTCCGCGCGCAGGCGATCTTTCGCTTCAGCGCGGCGCTGGCTCATCAAAATTACCGGAGCCTGAATGGCAGCCACGCAAGACAACATCAGGTTGAGGAAGATAAAGGGATAAGCATCAAAAACCCAGCCCTCAAACAAGGCCGTGTTGAGGAATATCCAAACTGCCAGAAACAAACCGAAACCAATAAGAAAATACCAGCTCCCGCCAAAGCGCGCCATATTGTCGGCAAGTCTGTCGCCCAGCTTGCGGTGATCGTCGTAAACCTCTTCAATGTTTTCAGCGATGGTATCATGTTCAGCAATGCTCTTGGCCACTTCGCGGTCAAGTTCTGTCAGTTCGCCATGCTCCGCCATCAGCATATTTTCGACATATCGCATGCGGTATTTGTCCAGCTCAACCGCGCTGATCAAAGACTCATTGTTGAGGGTCGGGTGATCGCGCAAAATGAGTTCCATCAGCGTGGGTCGCAAACTGCCCAAGGATTGCAATGAACGATTCGGATAGTGCTTGCCGGAAATGGCGCAGGTCGGCCGAATTGGAACGCGGCCTAAGACCAATTTATCTTCAATCATATCTGCTTGCGACATCCGATTCTCCTATGGCGATAGTAAACTGGCACTTTTGTGTTGAGATTCGGTGACATCACTAAAATTTGCGGCACGAAATTGCAATGTTTGTCTTGCGTTTGCCCGTCCACAATGAACCCCCGCCTTCAAATCAGTAGCACCGGTAGAAGGGGATAAACCACATTACCTTTCGGGTTCTTTTTTACTCAATTCATCCATCAACCGCATCACCGCGCGTGGCGGCACTTCGCGCAATTCGCCCGATTTCAAATCACCTAATTTAAACGGCCCATATTCAGTGCGAATCAGCCGGTTGACTTGCGCGCCGAAAAACTCCACCAAACGGCGAATTTCGCGGTTCTTGCCTTCGGTCAAAACCACGCGGTACCATGCGTTAGTACGCCCACCCAGGTCTGTCTCTTCCTCAAATTCTGCACCACGATAACGGACACCTTCGATGGTCACACCGCGCGCCAATTTGGCCAGTTGCGCTTCCGTGAAACGGCCATAAGTGCGCAGCCGGTAAACCCGCTCTAATGCGTTGGCCGGCGACATCATGGCTTGCGCCAATGGTCCGTCATCAGACAACACGAGTAGCCCTTCAGAATTCACATCCAACCTGCCCACACTCATCAAGCGCGGCAGGCTTTTGGCCTGCAAAGCGGGGAGTTCAAACACTGTCGCCCGGTTTTTATGATCGCGGTTGGTCACCAACACATCGAGCGGCTTGTTGAGAAGAAACAGCCGCGGCAGATCACGTTTGGCGGGCGAAACAGATTTACCATCGAAACGAACCTCATCGCCCTCTTCCACTGGCGTTGTGGCCGAAGCCTTTTTGCCATTCACAAAAATGCGGCCCTGCTCTACCAGCCGCTCAGCTTCGCGACGCGAGCCAATGCCAGCACGTTGTAAAAATACATTGAGACGCATGTTAACCGCCCGTCACAGGTGGAAAGAAAGCAATTTCAGTGGCCCCCTGAAGCTGGGCATCAAGCGTTGCGTGCTTCTGGTTGATGGCGACTTTTAGCACCCGCAAGTCTCCAAAGGCCTCAGCAGCACGTTCATCTTTGCTCTTGAGAAAATCAATCAGCGCACTGATGGTTTTAACGTTTGTAGGAATTTCAATCTCGTCCTGCCCACGCCCAATGATCTGGCGCAGCCGTGCAAAATAAAGAATCTTCATTCTTCATCCACCACATGGCGCAAGCCAGCGCGGAAATAGTCATAGCCCGTGTAAAGCGTCAGCGCTGCGGCAATCCACAACATCACCAAACCAGCGGTGGTGGTGAAAGGAATAACGGCGTCACCCGCTGGGCCCGCTATCAAAAAGCCCACCGCAATCAATTGCACGGTGGTTTTCCATTTGGCAATTTGCGTAACTGGAACCGATACACGAAGTTCACTCAAAAACTCACGCAAGCCTGAAACTAAAACTTCACGCGCGGTAATAATAATGGCCGCCCACAAATGTCCGCCGCTCAATTCGCCATTTGCTGCCAAGGCCAGCAAGACCACCGAAACCAGAACCTTGTCAGCGATTGGATCTAGCATGCGGCCCAATGCCGATTGCTGTTGCCAAATCCGCGCCAGATAACCATCGAAAAAATCAGTGACCGCCGCCACAATATAAATCGCCAACGCCAGCCAACGTTCAGCATTGGTGCCATGCACAATCAAGCCCGCGAGCACAGGCACAGCCGCAATGCGCCCGTAGGTGAGCACATTAGGCCACCACCAGATTTTTTCACCAGCTACACGCCGCGCTGATTGCTCTGCCATTTCTTAATTCCCTTGGTGGAAGTGATCGAAAATGAGTTGCGCCAAAACTTCGTTCACACCTTCAACCGATTCCAAATCAACCACATTGGCCCGCGCCACAGCTTTGGCCGAACCAAAGGCTGTGAGCAAGGCCTTCTTGCGCCTAGGGCCTATGCCCGCAATCTCGTCCAGCGGATTGAGTGCTATGGCACGTGTTCGCCTTGCGCGGTGAGAGCCAATCGCAAAACGATGCGCCTCATCGCGCAGGCGTTGAATATAATATAACACAGGATCGCGCGCCTCCAGCATGAAAGAGTTGCGCCCCACCATATAAAAATGTTCGCGCCCCGCGTCACGGTCTGGCCCCTTGGCGATACCAGCAATGGGCATATCGTGCAGGCCCAAATCATCCATCACGCCGCGCGCAGCAGAAAGCTGGCCCAGCCCGCCATCGATCAACACCAGCCCCGGCCAGTTGGTTGAGGTTTCGGATTCTTGCTCATCCCCATGTTCTTTCAACAACCGCGTGAAGCGCCGTGTCAGCATTTCGCGCATCATGCCAAAGTCGTCGCCCTTCAAGCCTTCACTATCCATATTGAATTTGCGGTATTGGCCTTTGATGAAACCATCTGGCCCTGCAACAATCATTGCGCCAACCGCATGCGCACCTTGGATGTGGCTATTGTCATACACCTCAATACGGTTTGGAACTGAGGCCAAATCGAAAACTTTCGCCACACCTTCCAACAATTTCGCCTGTGATGACGTCTCGGCCATCTTGCGGCCCACAGCTTCACGCGCATTGGTGGCCGCATGTTCCACCAGTGATTTTTTAGTGCCGCGCTGTGGCACAAAGATTTCAACTTTGTGCCCAGCCTGCGCCGTGAAGGCCTCTTCCAGCAATTCACGTTCAGCGACATCATCAGACAGCAGCAACTGCGCGGGCACTTGCTTGTCATCATAAAACTGGGCGATGAAGCTTTCGAGTAACTCGGGCACCTCGATGGTCTTGTCGGCCTTGGGAAAATAGGCGCGCCCGCCCCAATTTTGACCAGAGCGAATGAAAAATACCTGCACACAAAATTGCCCGCCCTCTTGAGCAAGGCCAAACACATCAGCCTCATCCACGCCTTCGGGGTTGATGTCTTGCGTGGCGGTAACAAAACTCAACGCGCGAATGCGGTCACGCAAGCGACCTGCATCTTCAAAGTTCATGGCCTCAGAAGCCGCTTCCATGTCACGCGCTAACAGTGCCTTCACCTCATTGCTTTTGCCGGTCAGAAACCCTTCCGCCTCGCCCACTAAGGCATCATAATCGGGTTTGGTAATAAAACCCACGCAAGGCGCTGAGCAGCGCTTGATTTGATGCAACAAACATGGCCGTGTTCGGTTGGAATAAACACTATCATTACAGCTTCTTAGAAGAAATGCTTTCTGTAAAGTATTAAGCGCGTTATTCACTGCGCCTGCTGAAGCAAAGGGGCCGTAGTAACTACCCTTTCTGCTGCGTGCGCCGCGATGTTTAGTGAGCTGCGCAAATTCATGGTCCTTGGCAATGAGGATATAGGGAAAGCTTTTGTCGTCGCGCAAAAGCACATTGAATTTTGGCTTCAGCTTTTTGATGAAATTGGCTTCAAGCAACAACGCTTCTGCCTCTGATCCAGTCACGACAAATTCCATGTGGCGAGTGAGGGAAATCATCAAGGCAATGCGGTAATTGTGGCCCTGGCCACGCGCATAGTTCGAAACACGATTTTTGAGGTTTCGGGCTTTTCCGACATAAAGCGCTTCGCCTTTGTCATCAAACATACGGTAAACGCCAGGCTTAGACGGAAGCCTAGTTACAAAATCCGCGATCAGTTCAGCACCTATGAGGGGTGTTTCAGCCATGGCGGTGATGTGGCCTCACAATCGGGCTCTTTCAATCTCCACGCCGACACTTTTTGCATTAGGGATGATGTCGGGCTTTTCAATGCGCACCCGCGCCGCCATAACGCGTTTATCTTTGAGGCAGGCTTCAGCGAATTTTTCAGCTAAGGTTTCGACCAAATTCACATGGCCTTCAGCCACAATCGTCTCGCATTTTGTTACGATGATTGCGTAAGAAATCACATGGCTGATGTCATCAGGCATTGGCCCATCTGATTCCCGCACCGATAAATCGATATTCACCACAATACGTTGCGGCTTTAGTTTCTCCGCATCGTGAATGCCGATCAGCGCCAGCATTGTCAGATCGCGCACAAACACATGGCGAATACGCGCACCAGCATTGGCCACATGGTTAGAAAATTGGGTTGGAGCGCTCATTCATTCACCTCAACAATATCCTTGGTTTTCCACAACAAATGCTGACCACCATCCAGCGCAATCATTTGCCCAGTCAACGCCGGTTGTGACAAGATGAACTTCGCCGCTGCCGAAATTTCTGCTGGCGACGTGCCGCGTTTAAGCAAAGTCAAGCTTTCCTGCCGCGCAAAACTAGCATCAGTCATCCGTGCCGATGGCAATGCTGGGCCAGGCCCAATAGCGTTGACACGAATGCGCGGGGCCAGCGCCTGCGCCAAAGTTTGCGTGGCTGTCCATAAAGCCGATTTCGACACAGTATATGAGAAAAACCTTGGGTTAAGCTTCAGCACACGTTGATCTATAATGTTGATAATGTTACCAAATGTTCCGGCGGAAAGCACTCCGGCAAAAGCTTGCGACAGCATCACAGGGGCACGTAAATTGATATCCATATGCCGTCCCCACGATGCCGCAGAAACTTCTCCCACTTCATCTTCTTCAAAAATCGACGCATTGTTGATCAGCACTGAAACTTGCCCAAGTTCCGCTCTAGCTACACCAACCAAACGCTCTCCAATGTCAGCATCCGCCAAATCACCTTGCAACAGCGCAACCTTGCGACCCAATTTACGAATGTCAGCGGCGACAACCTCGGCTTCAGCACGCGATGAATTGAAATGCAACGCAATGTCATAGCCATCCGCAGCAAGATCAAGTGCCAACTGCCGGCCAATACGCCGCGCCGCACCAGTGATGAGAGCTGCGCCCTTGGTTCTGTCATTCATGTTTGATCAGCCTCATTAAATCTTCGCGGGTTGAAGTGAAATCACTCACGATCCAATAATCCTCAGCCTTTTGCAGCGCTGCTCCCATATCAGGCCCAGCCTGAAAGCCAACGCTGAGTAAATCTTTACCTGTCAACGGCAGTACCGGCTTTATCCAGCGATCAGCCAAGCGCAGTAGCTTTTTCCATTTGGCATCCGCCAGTGAAGCGCGTGATCTAGCCCAAGACAATGAGACGCTATCGCGCCAAGCCTGCGGGCCTAAATGATAAAGCAAGGCGCGGCGCTCTTTCTCACGCAGTGAAGGCGTGATCTGTGGCGCAGATAGGGCCGCTTTAATGCGATCAGCTTCAGCATTGGACAAGCGCAATTTCTCTTTCAAGTCTTCAGGCTCCTTTGCCAAAGCCGTCAACCGCAAAATATCATCCGTGGGCAGACGCTTCATCACTCGCCATTCATCAGTATACGGAATAATTTGCCCCAGAACGCCAGCTTTCGCCATCACTTGCAAAGCCGCCACTGCGCCTTGTGCCACTAGCAACTTCAACAGCTCTTGGCGCAACCTTTCGGCCGAAATTTGCGTGAGCCCTTTGCGCAATTTTTTGCAGGCCGCCAGACCTGTAGCGTCAGGCCTGCCTTTGCCATAAGCGGCATGAAAACGAAAGAAGCGCAAAATCCGTAAATAGTCTTCTTCGATGCGCTGTGCGGCCACCCCAACAAACTTGATTCTCTTTCTGCGGATATCGGCATAACCATTTGTAAAGTCGTATAATTGTCCTCGTGAATCGCAATACAAAGCATTGATGGTAAAGTCTCTTCTAGCCGCATCTTCTTCAAAGCTTTTGGTGAACAAAACCACGGCATGACGGCCATCTGTTTCAACATCGCGGCGCAATGTAGTTACCTCAAAAGCTGCAGCCCGGTTGACCACTGTCACAGTGCCATGCTCGAGCCCTGTGGGGTGAACCCCAAAGCCCGCGCCACGCGCCAATTGCATCACATCGGTTGGTGAAAGTGTAGTAGCCAAATCCACATCACTGATGGGGCGTTTCATCAAGGCATTACGCACAGCACCACCAGCGATGCGGGTTTGCCCGCCAGTGTTCAGCACGCCCAAAACTTTTTGCAAGCGCGGTTCGTTCAACCATTTTTCACGCGCCAAGCTGGGTAATTTACGCATAGAGCCTTTCATGCAAATTCCTTATCATACCCGCCGTTGCGCCCCAAATATATCTCTCACCAAATGGGTAAACGTAAAAATGCCGTGTCAAACCGTTAAATGCGCGCGTGTGAGTTTGGCAATTCGCACCATCCATTAGAAAAGCCAAGGGTACTTCAAAAATTTCTGCCACTTCGCCTTCATGGGCGGCCAATACACACTGCGGCGAAACCAAAGCCACAACTGGGTTGACCACATATTGCGTGACGGTGAGAAAACCATCCAGATAGCCAATTGGCCTAACTAAAGCGTGATCCAATCCAATCTCTTCTTTAGCTTCACGCAGTGCTCCTGCCAAAACGCCCTCGCCTGCATCAAGCCTGCCGCCGGGAAAAGCAATCTGGCCGGCGTGTTTGGCGAGAGTGTCTTGCCGTCTGGTCAAGATCACCATTGGCTCATCACGCTCCACAATGCCGATTAGAACTGCGGCGGGCTTGGGCTTCATCCCAACTGGGATCATGCGGGCCCGCTCATTCATATCATCGTCGCTGTGGTTCCAGCCTTGCGGTGGCTCACGCAACAGTTGCTTTTCGGCCCGGATCAGAAAATCATCAAAACTGAACATCGGCGGCTTTCTGCATCGGGAAAAATTGCCCTGATGACCACAAGCCAAACCATTCGCCTTCCACTTTGCCAAGCGCCACGAAATCATAAAACAACGCGCGTGACACCAGCGCTTCTAAATTGCGCCGCACCAAAACATAAGGCTTCAGTCCGCCTGTTCCCGCTTCATTAGCAAAGCGTAAAGGGTGATCCAACCCCACAGCAACTTCATCTTCCATTGAAGTTTCAAGATAAAGCACTTGGGTAGTGCCATCGCCCTCAACGCGCATTCTCACAGCACAAAACGGCGCATCGTCAACTTTAATGCCACATTTCTCAACTGGCGTGACAAGATAATACTGCCCGTCATCATCCAGCCGCAATATCGATGAAAACAATTTGGCCAGAGGCTGCCGCCCAATCGGAGAATTCATATAATGCCACAACCCATCGGCGGATATACGCATAGGAATATCACCGCAGAATGGCGGGTTCCATTTTTCCACAGGCGGAACCCCTTTGGCCTTAACCAAATCGCCCAATCCTCTGATAGGTTCACTCGCAGATGGCATGTGAAGTCTCTATAACGTTTTTTGAGTCGCAAAAACCAAAGGCTGAATGATGGCAAGTAAAGTTTCTGAATTGGATAAAACCGCAATAAAGCTCAAGGCGGCGCGTGAAGAGTTGGGCAAAATTGTCTTCGGCCAAGAAAATGTCATCGATCTGGCCCTGATTACCATTCTGGCTGGCGGGCATGGCCTTATTGTGGGTGCACCTGGCCTTGCCAAAACCAAATTAGCGGCTTCCCTGGGCACAGTATTGGGCCTTGCTGAAAAGCGCATTCAATTTACCCCGGATCTGATGCCAGCTGATATCTTAGGCGCAGAAATTTTGGATGGCGATGCCAAAGGCAAACGCGCCTTCCGTTTTGTGAAAGGCCCCGTCTTTGCCCAATTATTGATGGCCGATGAAATCAACCGCGCCAGCCCCCGCACCCAGTCGGCATTGTTGCAAGCCATGCAAGAACATATTGTTACGGTGGCAGGCCACCATCATCCGTTGCCGGAACCGTTTCATGTTTTAGCCACGCAAAATCCGATTGAACAAGAAGGCACCTATCCGCTGCCAGAGGCACAGCTTGATCGCTTCTTAATGCAAATTGATATTTCTTATCCGCGTTTGGCTGCTGAGCGCCAAATGCTTTTTGCCACAACTGGTGCTGCCGAAGCCGTGCCCAAGCAAGTTCTCATGGCTGCTGAATTACAATCAGCCCAAAACTTAGTGCGTGATGTGCCCGTGGGTGAGCAAGTCACCACTGCAATCCTAAACACCATTCGTGCCGCAAGGCCCGGAGTTGGTTCTGCTGCCTATATCAACGATGCAGTGGCCTGGGGGCCATCGCCTCGTGCCGCACAAAGCCTGATGTTGTGTGTTAAGGCGCGCGCCTTATTACAGGGCCGCCTGTCGCCTTCGGTGGATGATGTGATCGCATTGCTAGAGCCGGTGTTAAAACACCGCATGGCACTAAACTTTGCCGCGCGCGCAGAAGGCATCACAGTATCAGCCATCATCGCCAAATTGGCGGCAACCTTGGCCTAACGTGCCCGCAGTTTCACCCACACCGCAAACCCGCGCCCGCCAACTTGGCGATGTCTTACCACCACTTGTGGTGCGCGCTGAGCGCATTGCCGCAACCGTGCTGCAAGGCAGCCACGGCCTGCGCCGCGCTGGGGTGGGTGAAAATTTCTGGGCCTATAGGCCTTATGGTTTTGGCGACAGTGCCCAGCGTATCGATTGGCGCAAAAGTGCAAAGACTGATGAGCCCTTCATCAAAGATAATGAATGGCAGACCGTCAACACGCTTTGGCTATGGGTCAACCTTGGCCCACGCATGAAGTTCATGTCGCATTTGGCGACTGAACCCAAGCAAGATCAAGCACAGGTGCTGGGCCTTGCGCTGGCGGCACTTTCATTACGCGCGCATGAGCGTGTGGGACTATTGGGAAGCCAAGCCCGCGCTTCCTTTGGCCGCGATGTGTTATCACGCATTGCCTTCACCATGACGCAAGGAAACGATGGAAACTTGCCTGCGCCAAGCGCCTTGCAGCGTCGCTCCACTGCCTTGATTATTTCTGATTTTCTGGAGGAGCCTGAAGCCTTGCGCCACCGCTTGCGCTTAATCACCGAAAGCGGAATGCGTGGGCATTTGTTGCAGGTCACTGATCCTGCCGAAGAAAGCTTGCCTTATTCAGGCCGCACGGATTTTCTGGGGCTTGATGTGCAAGCGCGTTTCAAAGCCGGCAAAGCGCAGAATTTACGCATAGAATATGTCAAAGCCTTCGAACATCAACGCGCCGACGTGCAGGCCATTGCACGCAAACTGGGTTTTAGCTTTCAACTGCATCACACTGACCAGAGTCTTGCGGCCACCGTGCTCAAACTCTATCAGCGTATAGGTGAAAAATGAGCATGTTGCATTTTGCAACGCCTGCTGCGCTCTGGGCCTTGCTGGCATTGCCGGTGATTTGGTGGTTACTGCGTGCCACACCGCCGCGCCCAGTGGAACAAGCCTTTCCGCCGCTACGCATTTTGCAACAATTGAAGCGTGACGAGGAAACGCCGGATAAAACACCGTGGTGGCTTTTGCTGCTGCGCCTTATACTTGCGGCTTTGCTGATCTTTGCAGTTGCCCATCCTTTCACGCGCAGCACAGAGGTATTGTCACAAAGCAATGGTCCGGTTTTGCTGGTGGTTGATGATGGCTGGGCGGCAGCACCAGATTGGATTAAGCGACAGGAGGCCTTAAGCGGCATATTGAGTGAGGCGGAGGGTCGTGTGGTTTATTTTGCAACCACTGCGCTGCCACAAAAGCCAGAGGGCAAAACGGCGGCCGACATTGCTAAATTTATGCGCGCCACACAGCCGCAAGCCTTGGCAACAGACCGGGTCAAATTACTGCCTTTGTTGCAAGGACTTAACCCAACACCTGCTGAAATCATCTGGTTGAGCGATGGCCTAGACGCTGGCAGCGGTGCGGCTTTTTCTAAGGGCCTCAACGCGCTTGCACCAACCCAAATTTTCGATCTGCCGCAACACCAGGGGCCAATGGCATTGGGCCAACCAACACTGGCCAATGGTGATATCGTCACACCAATCTTGCGCGGCGAAAACGCGCCAAATACAGCCACATTGCAAGCCATTGCTGGTGATGGTCGCGTGCTGGCCGAAAGCAAAATTGAATTTTCTGATGCCGCTGAAAAACAGGCGCATCTTTCCTTGCCTGCTGAACTTCGCAACAATCTGCAATCCCTGGCGTTGAAAGAACAGCGCAGTGCCGCATCAGTTCAACTTTTGGATGATGGTTGGCGGCGCAAAACTGCTGGCCTCATGTCTGGGGAAGCCGCGGCAACTGGCCAACCCTTGCTAGAGGATAGCCACTATCTCGTCACTGCTTTGGCGGCACAGGCCGAAATCATCACACCAAGCAACACCCAAGAATTGAAAGACGCGCTATCCGCTGGCCTCTCCATGCTAATCCTGTCTGATATCGGCCAACTACCGCCAGAAGATCACGATGCCGTTGCGGCTTGGGTAAAAAAGGGCGGCCTTCTGATCCGCTTTGCTGGGCCTAATCTGGCGGCCGGAGCGGATGATTTGTTGCCCGTCAAACTGCGTGAGGGCGACCGAAATCTCGGCTCATCGCTGTCATGGGAAACACCCCAAACCATAAGGCCCTTTCCTGATCGGGGGCCGCTTGCTGGTATTGCCGTTGACCCCAACGCCACCATCTCGCGCCAACTTCTGGCGGATCCTGACGCGACCTTGCCGGAAAAAACCTGGGCCAGTTTGGCTGACGGCACGCCGCTCATCACCTCATCAAAGCTGGGCAATGGGCGCCTGGTGTTGTTTCACATCACTGCCAATGCCGATTGGTCTAATTTGCCGCTCACCGGAACTTTTGCTGCCATCATGCAAAGGCTGGCGGATATGGCACCAGCGGCAGGCGATCCCGCTGCCCAAGGCGCAGGAGCAAGTGCTGTTGGCGATTTCGCCCCCCAACTGACGTTAACTGGCATAGCCGATCTCATCTCACCGATCAGCGATATCAAGCCCATCGCTGCCAAAGATATTGCCTCGGCCAAGGCCTCACCTTTAACGCCCGCCGGGCTTTATGTGCGTGGGAATGAAACCCGCGCGGTGAATTTACATATTGCGCCACTTGATCTGGCGCCACTCGCGCAAGGCGTGACAGTCACACCTCTTAAGCCAGCCGATACAAAGACTTATCCGCCATTTCTGTTTCTTCTAGCGACACTGCTGTTCATCGCTGATGGCTTAGCCGCCTTGTTTATGGGCGGCCATTTGGCGCGTAAAGCAACCCCCATTCTCGTTGCGCTGGCGTTGCTGCTGCCCCACCCTAAACCTGCATTGGCGGCAGACGAGGCCCAAGCGGCACTGATGACGCATCTGGCCTTTGTCAAAACCGGCGATGCCGACATTGACGCTGCCACCGAAGCGGGCCTCAAATCACTGGGGCAAGTTGTTATGGACCGCAGTTCCGCTGTGCTGGGTGATCCCATTGCGGTGAACGTTGAAAGCGACGAGTTGGTGTTTTATCCACTGATTTATTGGCCCGTCATTGCTGAAGCAGAAAGCCTAAGCCCCAAGGCCCGCAACAATGTTGCCCAATATATGAAAAACGGCGGAACGGTATTCTTTGATCTGCGTGATCAGACCGCACAATTGGGTGACGATCAAGCAAGTCAGGCTTTAAGGCGCATTCTTGCCAATATTGATGTGCCCCCCTTAGTGCCAGTGCCGGATGGCCATGCGCTGACGAAAAGTTTTTACCTGCTTAAAGATTTTCCGGGCCGCTATGAAGGTGCTCCCCTGTGGGTGGAAAGCTCTGATGATCCGGCGGCATCGGGCTTTGATAATGTTTCCGGCCTCATCATCGGGTCTAATGATTATGCCGCGGCTTGGGCAACAAATGACGCGGGCCAACCGCTTTATGCCATGGTGCCTGGCAGTTCGCGTCAACGCGAAATGGCGATGCGTGTGGGCATCAATGTGGTAATGTATGTGCTAACCGGAAATTATAAAACCGATCAAGTTCACATTCCCCAAATTCTGGAAAGATTGGGTAATCCATGAATTTGAGCTTTTCGCCAACCCTGCCTTTGCCGGCGTTGATTGCACTTGGCTTGGGCATTGCTGTGCTTATGGCTGCCCTCTTTTGGTTCCGTTTGCGTGGTCGGTATTTGCGCGGGGCCGCGGGCGTTTTGTTACTTGCGGCACTGTTCAACCCCATCATCAATCAGGATGAAACCCAGAAGCTGACCGACATTGCTGTCATCGTGGTTGATCATACCGATAGCCAGAAAATCACGCACCGCATTGAACAGACCGACAAGGCGGTGGAAACCTTGCGCAAAGAAATCGAACTGCAGGGCAACACTGAGGTGCGCATCGCCACTGTAGCTTCAAGTGTCGATGACACCACTGGTGGCACCAAGGCATTCGCCGCCCTTGCTCACGCCATGTCTGATATTCCGCCAAGCCGCTTTGCTGGTGCAATTATGGTGACAGACGGCCAAGTGCATGATGTGCCGAATGCCGCCGCTTTAAAAAACCTGCAAGGCCCTGTCCATGCACTGATCACCGGCAGCAAAAAAGACAGCGATCGCAGATTGGTGATCGACCATGCGCCTGAATATATTTTGGTGGGCGACGTGGCCACCATCAATTTCCATGTCGAAGATCAAGGCGGCAATGGTGCGGATGTTCCCGTCTCAGTTTCATTACCGGGTGAAGATCCGCAGAAATTGGTCGTGAAGCCGGGTGCCGCTGGCGAAATCAAAATTCCCATCACCCATGCCGGCCAGAATTTCATCTCACTTTCAGCGGAAGTGCGCCCCGGCGAATTGTCCGCCGCCAATAATACTGATCTCGCCATTGTGAATGGCATAAGAGACCGCCTGCGCGTGTTGCTGGTTTCTGGCCAGCCCAACGCGGGTGAACGCACTTGGCGCAATCTGCTCAAGGCCGACACCTCGGTTGATCTGGTCCATTTTACCATTTTGCGCCCTGCGGAAAAACAAGATGCAACCCCGCTCAATGAACTCTCACTGATCGCTTTTCCCACCAAGGAACTCTTTGAGGATAAGCTGACCAAATTCGATCTGGTTATTTTTGATCGCTATACCCGCGAAAGCGTTCTGCCAGATGCTTATCTCGGCAATGTTGCTGACTATGTGCGAGACGGCGGCGCTTTGCTGATTGCTTCGGGCCCGGATTTTGCCGATGCTGACGGCCTTACTTCGACTCCATTGGAAGATGTTTTAGCAGCTGAACCCACAGGCCAAGTCATTGAAACGCCATTCAAACCAAAGCTCAGCGAGATTGGCGAAAAGCATCCCATAACGCAAAACTTGAAAGGTGCAAGCCGCACTGATCCTAAATGGGGGCAATGGTTCCGCCTGATTGATGCAACCCCCATCACCTCTGATGGTGACACGCAAGTATTGCTGGAAGGGCCTGATGCCAAGCCACTGCTGGTCACGCGCCGCGTGGGCAAAGGCCGCGTGGCACAACTGCTGTCGGATCAAGGCTGGCTGTGGGCGCGCGGCTACGATGGCGGCGGCCCCGAAGCCGACCTGCTGAAGCGCATTGCACATTGGGCGATGAAACAGCCTGAGTTGGAAGAAGAGCGCATTGCTGCACACGGGCAAGGTGCAGACATTATCGTCGATCGCTATGGCCTTAAACCTAACTATGAAAGTGCCACATCGCGCAGCCCTTCTGGCAAAGAAAGCCAAGTGCCGCTGAAGGAAATTGGCCCAGGCCATTTCCAAGGCCGCTTCACACCTGATGAGGCTGGTACTTATGCGCTACTCGATGGCCCGCTGCAGGCCGTGGCTGTGGCAGGCAATGGCGATGCAAAGGAAGTAAATGATCTTCTGGCCACCACCAAAATACTAGAGCCTTCCACCACAGCTACTGGTGGCGGGACGTTCTGGCTAGAGGACGGCATGCCTCGGTTGACCACGCAAGGCCCATCACAAAGCTATGCCGGTGCTGGCTATATGGCGCTGCGCGCCAATGGCCAAACCAAAACCTTGGCAGTTAGGGAGCTTGACCTCTTCGCCACGCTGCTTAGCCTCGCGGCCCTGTTGGTTTTGGTAAGCCTGATGTGGCGTCGTGAAGGGCGTTAATTTCGTTCCATCTGAAAGGTGGCAAAGCTAGCCCCTGCGCTTGTGCCAAGCTACCCGCCTCTAACTCCAAATAAAGCAAACGTTTGGGATCAACCGGCCCAGGCATTTCAATTTGATTGGCGGGTGCATACTGAAAGCCAGCCTTCAAATAATATGGCGCATCACCAATCAGAATGATCAATTTATGGCCCAATGCTTTGGCCTTAGCCAAGCTTTCGTGCAGCAACGCCCTGCCAATGCCCTGCTTCTGCCTTTGTGGATGAATGGCCAGCGGCCCCAGCAATAAAGCGGGTATTTGCGCCTCACCTATAAGTATCGGCCAAAAGCTGATGGAACCCACAATGCCAAAACCCGCTTCGCGCACAATCAGCGATAGCCCCTCAGCTGCCACATTGCCTTCACGCAAGCGGTAAGAGGTTTTAGCGCGTCTGCCAATGCCAAAGGCCAAATCCAGCAGCGTTTCAATTTCTGCCTGATCTTGCGGTTGTTGTTCAGTAACAAGGGGAAAGGTGTGAGAGATCATCAAGGGGCCATGGGTTAGCGGTTAAACTTGCCCCGGCTGATGCAAGGGCGCTTAAGCGATACGGGTGGCTCGTCGGGTGTTAATGAATCTCATGAGCGGGCACTTACAGGCCTAAGGGGCACAACGTCAAGTATTCCAATCATCAGGTAGATGGCCGTCGCCAGATATGATTTCCCCGATCCGTGCTCTCGCACCTTGGTTAAGGTCGGTTGGTAAACCGTCTGTCGGGAAAAACTGCGCGTGGGTAATCTCTATATTTGCAGTGAATTGGGCCTGCCGGAATTTGCGACATACATAAACCGCCACATGATCGCCGCGAAACGACTTTTCATTGGAGAAAATACCATGAAGCTGCAAGCTGTCCAACGGCTCAACACTGGCCTCTTCGCGCAATTCACGTATTGCTGCCCCGCGCAAAGTCTCGCCTGGGTCAACACCGCCGCCCGGCAAGTTCCAACCGCTGACATTGCTGGCCTTAACCAGCAACACCCGGCCCTGTTCATCAAACACTGCTACCCGCGCACCAAGGGTTTTGCCCCGCGTGATGCGCGAATAAAGTTTGAACATAAACATCGGAAACTTAATCACTGCTAATGTGCCCCTTTTGCCCTTGCCAATCAGGGGCCTCTCCTTCATTTAATCACCTCATTAAATCTAGTCGCTGGAAATTGCAAAAGGGCCCGCCACAATGTCCTCCATCACCATTCGCCCCGTTTTAAACAAAAAAGACCAGATCACTTTTTTGAAAGTGCCTTTCCCGATTTATGCCAAAGACCCAAACTGGGTGGCCCCGCTGTTCTTGGAGCGCTTTGAGCACCTGAGCGAAAAGAAAAACCCTTATTTCCAACACGCCGCGGCCCAGCTTTTCATTGCTGAGAAAGATGGCAAGCCGGTAGGCCGCATCTCCGCACAAGTCTGCCAATTGCACCAAGAGCGCTATAAGGATGCAACTGGGCAATTCGGTTTTCTTGAAGCCGTTGACGATCCCGAGGTTTTTGCCGCTCTATTCAAAGCCGCTGAAGACTGGCTGCGCGCCAAGGGTATGAAGCGCGCACTTGGGCCTTTTTCTTTTTCCATCAATGATGAAACCGGATTGCTCATCGATGGCTTTGACACCATGCCTAATATGATGATGGGCCACGCCACACGCTATTATCAAAAACGCGTCGAAGAACAGGGCTTCACCAAGGCCAAAGATGTGTTGGCTTATGAGTTCGACAATGTGAAAGGCCTGCCGCCCACCATGCGCAAGATGGTTGACCGGATGATGGCCTCAGGCGATCTCACCATCCGCCCTCTCGATAAAAAGAACATGGCCAGCGAGATTGATATCGTGATGGATATCTTCAATGATGCATGGTCAGAAAACTGGAATTACGTTCCTTTCACGAGAGCTGAAGTGGCCATGCTGGCGCAACTTTTCAAAATGTTACTTGATGCCAAGGCCGTTCAAATCGCCTCATGGAAGGGAGAGCCCGCCGCCTTCTGCTTGGCCATTGCCAATATCAATGAATGGTTTCAAGGCTTGAATGGCCGGGTGTTGCCCTTCGGCCTATTCAAGCTTTTGCCGCGTGTCATTTCTGGCCGCTCGCGCTCTGTTCGCGTGCCTTTGATGGGCGTGAAGAAGAAGTTCCAAGATGGCGCAATTGGCGCTGGCTTAGCACTGGCCACCATTCGTGCATCATCCGATCATGTGATCAGCAAGGGCGTAACCCATGGTGAGTTTTCATGGATCTTGGAAGATAACTTGCGCGTGCGCCACGTGTTGGAAAGCATGGGCGCCCACGTATATAAAACCTACCGCGTCTACGAAAAGAGCCTGTGAGTTTTTCAGTCGCCCATTTTTCAGATTTGCATTTGGGGCCTTTGCCACAAGGCTCGGCCTTGCATGATTTTCGCGCCAAGCGCGTGCTCGGTGCTTTGTCTTGGCACTTCAGACGTAAAAAACTACATGATCCAAATGTTGCCGACGCATTACGCATTGATATTCTAAACAGTAAGCCAGATCATATCGCTTTCACCGGCGATGGCGTGAACATTGCCAGCCCAAAGGAATTTCTACCTTTGTTGAAATGGATAGAACTCTTCGGTCCGGCGGATTTTCTGTCATACATACCGGGCAACCATGATACCTATGTTAAAACCGCTTACGAAAAGGGCTTGGGCCTGATTGAGCCTTATATGCGCGGCGACATGCGTGGCGAGCAACCATTTCCTTATGTTCGCTTGCGCCGCAACGTGGCATTCATCGGCCTTAACAGTGCCATCCCGCGCGGATTTCACAGTGCAGAAGGAAGGCTCGGTATCGCCCAGCGAGAAGCTTTGCGTGCACGCCTGGTTGAATTAAAGAACAAAGGCTTTTATCGTCTGGTGATGATCCACCACCCGCCGGCCATTGGCATCGCCACTAGATATCGCAGTCTAATTGATGCGCCAGAATTGATGGCTGTGTTGGCAGAAGCAGGCGCAGAACTCGTTATACATGGTCACAACCATCGTCGTGAGATGAATTGGCTTGAAACTGGTGCAAGCCGTATTCCAATAATCGGCGTTCCTTCAGCCAGCATGGCATCGCCACATCATCCGGCAGAGTGGAACCTCTATTCCATCACGCGCAATGGTGGACGCTGGCAAACCCAAGTTTCCATGCGCAGTTGGCAGGGCACCGCACAAGAGTTTCAAACGGTTGGCACATTCATGTTGGATGAAGTGGCATGAGCACTATCGCCCGCTTTCTCACCCGGATGATCTTGCTACGCTTTGTAGTCATACTTCTGGGCCTTTCTGCTTTCGTGCTGACGTTGGAGGTCGTGGGCTTTCTCACCGATATTTTGCACATCAACTCCAATCCGCTGTTCGCCGTTCTGCTCTATTGCGCGGCGCGTCTGCCAGGCGTGTTGACACTGTTCCTCCCCACAAGCTTGCTCTTGGCGTTGTTGCTGGTGATGACTGAACTGTCGTACCGCAATGAACTCACCGCCATTTGGGCCACGGGCATTTCACCTGCGCGCCTGATCCTGAAACTTTTGCCAATGACTTTGGGTATTGGACTATTCCACTTTGTGCTGATGGATCGAGCCGTGCCCTATGCTGCCAATGCGTTGCATTCTTGGGGCATCGGCGATTATGCCACGCGCAAATTCAAAACAGCCGAAGATCAGCCCATTTGGGTGCGCTCTGGCAATGACATCATGCGCGCCTTGCGGGTTTCAGCCGATGGAGAATCTTTGCAAAATGTTATTCTGTTCAAGCGTGAGCCGGGCGGACAGTTGATGCAAGAAACATTTGCAGACTCGGCATCCCAAGTGGCTGGCCAGTGGCAGTTAGAAAACACCACCACTTATTTTGCAACAGGTGAAGCACCCGCCCACCTCAAAGAACTGGTTTATTCTGGCGTCATGCGCTTTGCCAATACGCAGATGGTGACACCCGAAGAAATGCCAATGCGGGATCTCGCGACATTTGCCGCCAATGATGGTTTCGGTGTTAGGCCAGCTTACGTTTATAAATTGTGGTGGCAGAAAAGGCTGACGCCCTTTTTAGTGGCATTGGTGATGGTGTCGCTATGTGTGCCACTTGGCACAGCGTTCCGCCGCGGCGGCGGGCTTGGCAACATCTTCGTTGCGGGTGTGGCCCTAGGCTTTGTTTATTTCATCGCAGAAGGCTTGATAACAACGCTTGGTGAAACTGGCACGCTCTCGCCCGTGCTTGCTGCTTGGGGCCTACCGTTGTTGTTTGGCGCTTTGGCCTTGGCCTTGCTATTCCGCACCGATCACGTCTGATGGCCAAGGCTGGTGTCATCATTAACCTCGCGGCTGGCCGCAACAACGGCAAGGGCGCACGCTTGGCCAAAGCCTTGGCTACACGGCGCTTTGATAATGTGAAAATCTTGAACAGTTTTGCGGATTTGCAGCCAGCACTTATCGCACTCAGCAAATCCCAGATTGATATTCTTTTCATCTCATCTGGCGATGGGACGATTCAAGCCATTGTAACAGCAATGGCCGAGGCCAAACTCTTCGCAAAAGTGCCGAAGCTCTGTATCCTGTCGCATGGCACCACGAATTTGACGGCAATCGACGTCGGCTTCAACAAGCGCTCCATCGCGGGGCAGGTGAATTTCATTGCCGCACCTCAGCCCGCCACAGTGACGAAGCGGCACACATTGAAAGTGTTGAACCCAAATAATGGTGCCCCGCGCCACGGCTTTTCATTCGGCGCTGGCGCATCGGCGCGGGCCACCCGCCTGACCCAAACTGATTTCAACGACAAAGGCCGCAAAGGCCAATTAGCGGCACTTAGTGTTTTGTTGGGCGCGATCTTTACTTCCGTTTTTTCCAAACCCGACCCACAAGATAAATCACGCTTAAATCGGCCCACGCTTATTCATGCCGCAGTTGATGGCAAACCATTGTGCTGCGATGAACAACTTATGTTTCTGGCCACCACACTCGAAAAACAATTCTTCAATGCACGGCCCTTTTGGGGCGGCAAGAATGGCCCCATCCGCGTATCTGCTTTTGCTTATCCCGTGTTCAATTTGCTGCGCTGGCTGCTTCCCATTATGTATGGCTCTGAAAATCGCACTATGCCTAAAGGTGCTGTCAGTCTTTCAGGCAATAGCTTCACCATCACCTGCGTTGAGCCCTATGTGATGGACGGCGAATTCTTTGATGGTCCAAAAGTGGGCCCACTGCGCGTGGAGGCCGGGCCAATGTTTGAATTCATCACGAATTAATTGGCAACGGCCTCTTTGAAGATCGCGATAATGCGGTCAATCTCCTCGGTTGTATGCGCAGCAGAAACTGAACAGCGCAGCAAACATAGGCCCTTGGGCGTACCTGGCGGCACTGCCATGTTGACATAAACGCCAGCCTTAAACAGCCCATCCCATTTCGAAACGGTCGAAAGTTCGTCGGGCATGACGACTGCAATAACGGGGCTGACTACATCACAACCCATCGTCAGGCCAAGACCTTTGAGGCCGTTATATAGCCGTGCGGAATTTTCCATGATCTTAGTGCGGCGCTCTGGCTCCGCCTTCAAAATCTTCAAGGCTTCAATCGATGTGGCGATAGACGCAGGAGAGGCCGAAGCCGTAAACATGTAAGGCCGCATCGCATAGCGCAGGCTTTCAAATAGCGGATGGTTGGAAGCACCAAAGCCGCCAATCGCACCAACGCTTTTTGAGAAAGTGCCAATGACGAAATCAACATCATCTTCAAGGCCTGCCTCATCGCCAAGCCCACGACCATGGGGGCCCAGCACACCAAAGCTATGGGCATCGTCTACACACAGTTGGAACTGGTGTTTCTTTTTCAGAGCGACAAAATCCTTTAAGGGCGCACGATCACCTAACATCGAATAGATGCCTTCCAACACCACCAGCCTGCCGCCGCCTGTGTCTTCAGCGCGCGCCATGCGCTTGTCTAAGTCCGCTGCATCATTGTGGCGGAAACGCACAAGTTTTGCGCCTGATAAAGTGCAGCCATCATAAATCGAAGAATGTGAATCCGCATCAAGGAAGATCGTGTCATTAGGCCCAGCAAGACCAGACAACATGCCAAGATTTGCCTGATAACCAGTGGTGAAAATGATGCAGTGTTTGAGGCCAAGAAAGCTGGCCAATTCACGTTCCAATTCGCCGTGTAAAGCAAATGAGCCATTGGCAATGCGCGAACCAGTAGTGCCTGTACCAAATTCAGCCAATGCCTTTTGCCCAGCCGCAATGCAGCGCGGATCAAAAGTAATGCCCATGTAATTGTTCGTGCCCGCCAGAATGATTTCGCGGTTGCCGACCATGGCACGAGTTGGAGAAATCATCCTGTCATTGGTAACGCCTAGACCATTGATGCCCATCGCCGTCATGCGCTGCACGCGTTCCAAAATGCCTTTGTGCTTGTCGAGCAGATCAACCATCATCACGCCTTGCTCAGTTTATCAAAAACATAATTGGCCAACTCGCCAATGGTGCGGATATTGGCCACGGCATTCATCGGAATTTCGATGTCATATTTATCCTCAACTTCCATGATGAAGTCGAGAACGCCCACGCTGTCGATGTTGAGCTCGGCGGGAATGTCGGTTTCGGCATTGAGCGTTTTATTTTCCGGATTGTATGGCTTCAACAGCTCAACCAAAATCGGAACGATGTCAGCAATTTGATTCATGCCGAACCTTTAGCTTTTTCGGACTCTGCCTTCAACCAACCATGAGCGCGGTACCATGCCACGGTTTGCGCCATCCCCTGCTCCAGTTTCACCGGTTTCAACATAGGCCATATCAAACCCTTGGCCACCCAATCTGGATGATAAACCTCGTTCACTTTTTGGCGGGTGGTGAAAGCGGCTTTGCCCGTCAGACGCGCGCCCAATTCCGCAAGGCCAGCCACGGTGTGAACAATCCCACGTGGCAAATACACAACCTTTTTCGGCGTGCCGTAATGTCTACGTGCAATTGTGGCAAGATCGTCCCAGCTATAGCCGAGTGATTGATCATCCAACTCAAATACCGCATGTGCAGTGGAATCCACAGCCTCGCAAACCACTTTTGCAAAATCGCCAACATAGAGTAGCGAGAAACGCCCATCCCTAGGGCCAGGAAAATAGGCAGTGCGCGAAAGTACCGCTTTGAACAAGGGCAACGATGAACTATCCCCCGGCCCATAGATCGCCGGTGGGCGCAATATCAAAACCTCGGTTTTATCATCGTCAAGTGGTAGCAGAAATTGCTCTGCCGCAGCTTTGCTCGCACCATAGTCTGATAGCTTAGGTTCGCGCGCAGTAAGTGACGAGACATAAACAAAGCGCCGCACATGAGCGCGCTTTGCCGCTGCAAACAACCGCTTGGTGCCTTCGAGATTTACGTCAAAAAATTCTTTGCGAGACTTCGCTGAAGTGGCACCGCCCACATGCATCACAACTTCGCAACCCTCAACGAGCTTGGCCAAGGCAACGTCGTCCGATAAATCGCCCGCGACAACATTCTTGCATTTGCCTGAAAGCACCTCTGGCTTTCGTGCCAATGCAACCACATCATAACCCGCAGCCAAAAGCTGCGGCAGAATGAATGAGCCTGAGAATCCTGTGGCACCAGTTAGCGCAACCCGGATGCGCTTATCCTTATTAGGCCTGCGCTGTTGCAATGACGGTCATCTCACCAGAAAGATATTTAGCCCGAGCACCGCTGCGCGAAAGCTTGCCAGATGAGGTGAACGGCAAGCTCTTTGGTGCAACCAGCACAATCTTGCAATCAACGCCAGAGCCTTGATGCACCAACTTGCCCACATCGCGCCGTAAAATTTCTTGCGCGCCGCTTTCCAAAGCGCGACATTCAACCAGCACCACAACATCATCGTCGCCGTCAGCTTTTTCAAGCGCAAAGGCCGCCACATCGCCGGATTTCAATTCGCCATATTTCTCGGCCGCCCATTCGATATCTTGCGGCCAAATGTTGCGGCCATTGTGCAGAATCAAATCCTTGGCGCGGCCCGTGATGACGATTTCACCATCGAGCAGATAGCCCATATCACCAGTGTCCAAAAAGCCGTCTGGGCCAATGGCTTCAGCAGTGGCCTCAGCATTGTTGAAATAGCCTGTCATCAAAGATGGGCCGGCGGCATAAATACGACCAATCTCACGTTCTGCCACTAAAGTGCCATCGGCCCCGCGCACTTCCAATTTATGCCCGTTAAAAATGCGACCACAAATAACATACTCCCGTGCATTTGGCGCATCAGCGGCAACTGGAATAGCGCGCTGTGCTTTAATGCCGTCACGGTCAACCCGGTCAACCTTCAACGGGCCGTCCAATTTCGGGAAGGTTAGCGCCAAAGTGGATTCTGCCATGCCATAGCTTGGCATGAAAACATTGGGTGAAAGCCCGGCGGGTGCCATAGCCGTCAAAAATGCGCGCAACACATCGGCGCGCACCATGTCTCCGCCAATACCAGCAACACGCCAGCAGGTCAGATCAAGCTTTTCAATATCCGCCCTTGCCAAACGCTTGGTCGCCAAGTCATAACCAAAACTAGGAGAGAATGAGATGGTGCAGCGATTGTCAGAAATCAATTTCAGCCACAGGCCAGGCCTGCGCGCGAAAGCCGTTGTCGCCAAATAATCAACTGACGTTTGCGATAAAACTGCAGAAAGACAAAAACCCACAAGCCCCATGTCATGATAAAGTGGTAGCCAAGAAAAGCCTCTGTCATGCGGCTTGGTGTGCGATCCATCGATTAGAATACCTCTGGCATTGGTCATGATGGAGAGCTGTGAAATCAACACGCCTTTGGGCGCTGATGTGGAGCCGGATGAATATTGAATATAGGCCACTTCATCACGCTCAAACCCTTGCAGGCGAACAATACTCTGAGGAAGGGCGGCCAATTCATCATGGCTGAAAACCATTTCAACGCCAGCCAAGCCGGCCGCAACGCGAATGCTATCAACTTGATCGGCGGGTGCGATCACCGCATGCGCATCAGCAGCCTGTATCATGCCCGCAATGCGCTGTTCATAAGCCTCACGCCCACCGATATACATGCTGTACGGCACTGGGCATGGAATAAGACCCGCATATTGACAGGCGAAAAAAGTCTCAATGAATTCTGGCCCGGTTTCAGCAACAATGGCCACGCGGTCAAGCCGCTTCAATCCAGTGGACATCAACTTGCGTGCCAACATTAAAGCACGTTTGCGCAAATCGCTGTAAGACAACACATCTTCCAGCGCACCGCGCCCCGAATAAAAATTGAACCCAGTAACGCCTTGCGCGCAATAGTCTAGCCCTTCGGCCAACGTACCAAAATCTGCCAAACGTTGCGGCAGGTTTTGATTTAGCGTCGGCGTTTTGATTAGACCCTGTCGGGCCACTTCATTCACTGCAACTGTTCCGGTCAAATTGGTACACTCTGATTTACGTCAAGACCAATGACGTTTACCAATCCAACTATGAAAGGCGGAAATCACTTGCTGTTTCATTTTGTAACGTGCGGATATTATAACGAAACTGCAACAATCAACGCCTGATGATAAAATCACAAATAATCAAGCCAGCAATACCGCACACCACACCCGTCAACCACATCAAAGCCAATGACAAAATTGAATTTTGTCGCAGTGTTACGGGCTTTGACGCTTTGCGGCGCTGATCAATAATCTGAAACGCCATATGGCGCAGCGCAAAGCTCTTCATGGCCACCATATCCGTAGTTTCAAACAGTGTCTCACGTGCGGCTTCGTTCATGTTAACCAGCCGATAGGTTTTTGGATCAGGATCCATCACGATGGATGAAGTAAGTCCAAGCCAAAGCCTGGGAATTTCTCCTGGCTCAAGGTTGAGATTGAACAGAGCCTTGGCTAAGGCGTTTTGGGCCAGCTCTGGTTCTATCATGTCATGCAAATTCATCAGACGCAGGGTGCGTAAATCCTGCACATTGAACATAGCCTCAAGACGCGCCGATTCCTTGGCGCGTGCATCCTGCAAAGCTTGAAGCAATGTCTCTTCCAACGTGAACTCGCTTACCTGTGCCATATCAAGCCATAAACTCAGCCTAACATCCCTGACAGACAAGGGACTGCAGTTCACAATCCAAACTAGTTAATTTGCACAGTTAATTTCCCAGATGGTTAAAGGGCCTGGTGAGCAATTGCGGCAGTGACAAATCTGCTTCTCCCTCAACGCCAAGCTTCATGCCAGCAACACGCGCATTAGGGCTGCGGCTTTTAAACACCAGATCCCAACATGATAGAATTGTTGCATAATTTGAATCGGTATCCCGCCGAACCGCATGGTGATGTATCCAGTGCAGACGCGGTGTAATAATCAGGCGCGAGAGTTGGGTTTCAAATGCCACTGGCAGGCGCAAATTGGAGTGATGAAAAAACGTGGCCAAAGCCACCACAGTTTCAAATATCACCACAGAATTAAGCGGAATAGAAAAGATGAATACAACAACACCGCGCACCAAAGCCGAAAGCACCACCTCGCCGAAATGAAATCTGACCGCCGTGGTCGCATCCAGCATTTCATCGCGGTGATGCACCTCATGAAAACGCCACAGAAATGGCACGACATGATTGATGCGGTGCCAGCCATAAATCCATAGATCGAGTAGTAGCAAATCCAGTGCCAAGTTCCACCACGATGGCCTCAGGCCCAAGCCATGCGTGGATGCGTAAGCTGAAATGGGCAGCACCAGTATTGGCCCCAGCAGAAAATTGATAAATGCCAGACCAAGATTGCGCCAAATGCGGTTTTTGCCAAAACTTCTAACGTCAGCCGGCCACTGCCGCTCACTCACGAAGGTACCAATAAAAGCCAAGGCCACCAAAATAATCTTTAATACCGCCGCAGTCATAACTTCTCCCCCGCAACGACGACCTTTATCCTGTTATCCGCATCGACATGCCGCCATCAATCGTGAGCACTTCGCCCGTGATGTTTTCATTGGTGATGAGCGCCATGGCCGCCTCTGCGACATCTTCAACGCTGCCTTCGCGCTGCAGCGGAATGCGGTTTTGCAGATTATGCAATTTCGCAGTCTCGTTCATGCCAGCGTGAAACCGGGTTCGGATAATTCCCGGCGCTAATACATTTACGCGGATATTTTCTTTCGCATAGTCAAATGCCAGAGATTTGGCCATGGGAATGAGTGCGCCCTTCACCGTCTGATAAGCAACCGATGCCGGGCAGCCTCTTAAACCGGCCACCGATGAAATTAACAACACAGCTCCTCCCAACTTTGCAAGATGAGGATGTGCAGCATTAAAAAGGTGAAACACCGGATGCACATGCACCGCAAAGGCGTTCATCCAAGTTTCTGCTGTAATATCGGTTATTTTGCCTGGCACTGGCCCACCAGCGCTATGCACAAGTATATCAATTCGCCCAAATCGTTTGGCGGCACGGTCTATCAAAGCTTTTGCAAAAACAGGATCAGATACATCGCCAAGATCGATTGCAACACGCTCACGGCCAAATTTGGAAACAAGTGCCATAGCTTCTTCGGTTTCGGATCGTCCGTTCAAAACGACACGACCTCCCACCGCCAGCAATGCCTCGGCGATTGCCAGACCTATTCCACGGGTTCCTCCCGTAATTACAGCGAGCTTATCGGAGACATCCAACATGTTTTTCCTCAATCAACTGGGTGTTTGCTAGTTTAGTTTCGGAGCACAGTTTAAAGTACTCTGTTTCACAACTGCGATCAAAAAGAACGTGGCACCACCGCATTAAAGAAGGAATGGTAGCGAGAGAGGGAGTTGAACCCCCGACCCCAGGATTATGATTCCCGTGCTCTAACCAACTGAGCTACCTCGCCACACGCATGTTTGTCACATGCAATGCCGCGCGGTATAGATTTGGCCGAGGGGCAAAGTCAAGCCGCAGTTGCAGGCGTAATGTCATCATCATCTTTGCTGCCAAGCCCAAACGTGCGCCATAGCGATATCCAGGCAAAATAAGCAGACGCCACGCCGAACAAGGCCAATTCCACATTATAGGTTAAGTCAGTCGTGGACGGCTTCAAGCCAGAAAGCACCAAACTCAACGTCATCGTTGCCCACAGCACTGTCATGGCGATGGTGACATTGCGCCAATGGGCCACGCGCAGGGGATGAACAAATTTAACCGGAATGAAAGTGAGAATGCTCAGGCCTATAACGGTGATGAAGTTAATCAACCAACCCGTATTGAACAAGTAGAAATACAAAACCACCACATTCCAAATGGCGGGAAAGCCCACAAAATAATAATCAAAGCTTTTCATATTCATATTGGCAAATGTATAGCACGAAACCGCCATGATGAGTGCCGCACAAATCAGACTCCATGTCTGGCTCGAAAAGCCCCAAGGCACTGGCACCATATTGAACCAATAAATCATCAACGCCGGGACTGCCACATAGGTGAAGAAATCAATCACCAAATCCAACGCGCCACCATCAAAATTGGGGGTATATTCTTTCACCCGCGCGCGCCTGGCCAACGTGCCGTCCACGCCGTCCACAAACAGCGCGATGCCTAACCACACAAATGCTTGCACAACATCATTCTTTAACACCGCAACCAAAGCCAAAAAGCCAAGCACAATTCCGGACGTGGTAAAAGCATGCACAGACCAAGCCATGCCTTTTTTAATTTCCAATTCTAAGTTGGGCTTCAGTTGAAGCTTCGCCATAGCACTTGTTCTCCCAAGATTTTACTATAGGGCCACGTGGTTGCTGCCACAATCACCCTATACGGCGAAACTCTAGCATGGTGAAAAAGCCCAAGGGCTTCACGCTTTTGATCGATACAAGACGTAGCTTGTCACAAGTCAAAACCGTATCCACCGGAAATTCCGGCCGCCAACCTAATTTGGTGGCATGTTTGGCCAAGCCTTTTTCAATGGCGCCGCGCAATCCGTTCTCAACACTGAAATGATTGACGATGATGACCGTGCCGCCCGGTTTTGTCACCCGCGCCAACTCATGGAGAGCTTTTGCAGGATCGGGCACCACCGTCAACACATAGGTGGCAATTGCAACATCAAAACTCTTGTCAGGAAACTGCAAATTGCACGCATCCATTTCAATCAAGGCATCAATGTTTTTGCTGTGCGCTTTCTTTATGCGCGCACGCGCCCGGTCAAGCATCTCGGTTGAAAGATCAACACCCGTGACAGAAAGTTGCGGCCCATAATACTTCAGCGCTAGGCCTGTGCCCACACCTACGTCCAACAACTTTCCTGAAAAACGGTTTGCATGTTTAGCCGCATGGCGCATACCGGGCCCAATGAGTTTTCCAAAAGTTGCATCGTAAACGGGCGCCCACCGACGATATGCATTGCGAATATCGGCCTCACCCATCGTTGTTAGCTGCCGCGTTTTCATCTCATTTTTTACTCTCAATTTATCGGCGAAATAGACTGCAAAGTTATGTTAAATCAAGTAGAAACGTGATCCATGACTGACTTGACATAGCGCCATACAAAAGCCGGAGGCACATTCTCGAATGTGTTGGCCACTTGCTTACCGCTTAATCCATGTGCCTCAGCTACAGCCGCAGGAAGTGGCGGAATCTTAAAATAAGTAAACTGAACCGCAACACCATAGGTTTGCAAAGAGT
>Ga0209483_1000378_pt1 | contig 39834 bp, 34 predicted proteins | sample NGEPerA_FD_184508 | JGI IMG/M metagenome (GOLD analysis project Ga0209483, IMG submission 184508) | Arctic peat soil microbial communities from the Barrow Environmental Observatory site, Barrow, Alaska, USA - NGEE PermafrostL2-A... | ecosystem: Environmental > Terrestrial > Soil > Wetlands >...
TGTAGTTGAGCCACGGTTGCGACCGGTACAGAGGGTGAAGATTGAAGAGCGCAAACGGGAATTCGGCGTGAGGAAGGATTTCCGCCTCGATCCCCCGTTCTCCGCCGATGAAGAAAGGCTTGACGCGCGGATCAGCTGCCACCATCGCCCGAGCGATGGCCAGAGCGGGGTACAAATGTCCGCCGGTGCCACCGCCGGCAAAGAGAACGTTCAACCTCCGACCTCCATGAGCGGGTTGGTCGCGCCTTCGCCCACGACTCGCTCTCGCTCGCTCCCAATGTTCACGAGAATCCCGGTAAGCAGCAGGGTTAGTAGCATGTTGGAACGACCGTACGATATGAACGGGAGTGTGAGCCCTGTATTCGGAAGCAGCCCAATCGTTACGCCTATATGGAGGAATGCGCTGATCACGACGGTCGTGACAATACCAACCGCCACCAGCTGCTGGAACTTGCTCCGTGCCGATTTGGCAATCCGGAAACCGAGGTAGGCATAGGCCACAAATCCGAGGATCAGGAGGGTCAAGCCGACGAAGCCGACCTCCTCCCCGATGATTGCCGCGATGAAATCATCATAGGCGAACGGGAGGAAGCCGTACTGTTGCCGACCCTGACCAATGCCGACACCGAACAATCCGCCCGAACCAATCGCAATCAGTGCTTGCCGCGCCTGGTAGTCCACATGTGGTGCGCTGCCCGGATTGAAGAACGATGTCATTCGCAGCATTACATACTGCAGCTTCTCGGCTCTCGAATAAAGGACCGGGATCGCGATGATGACAAGCGCGACAAAGTGCCCGATCCGCACGCCTGCGGCGAACAGGATTATTCCCATGATCAGCGTGTAGAACATCGCCGATGACAGGTCCGGCTCGACGTAAACGAGAGCATCCAACAAACCGATGATGATCAGGAATGGGAGTAATCCCTTCCTGAGGTGACGCATGACTGCACCCTTCTTCACCACCAGCATGGATGTCCAGACGATTACTGCCAGCTTTGCGAGTTCTGACGGCTGGATGCTTGCCCCGAACAGGTAGCGTCGTGCCCCGTGAACGCGCGGTGCCCAGCGCGAAGTGAATGGCATAACCACGAGTGCCAGAAGCACAAGAGAGATGATCATCACCGGCCACGCCCAGTCATACCACTTTTCGGCATCAACCTTGGCGGCTATCGCGAAGATGACGATTCCCGCGACAATCCCACTGAGCTGCCGTATGGCAAAGTACGCGCCGTTGTGACCCTGTTGCTGAGCCACGATCATGCTCGCACCATAGACAGTCACCAACCCAACGGCGAGAAAGACCAGGGTCAGCATGGTGAGAAGTCGCGCTTCCCAGCCCATGTGCCAGCGATACCGAATGTGTGTTACGGCGTCAGCCATCCCGGCTCTCGGCGAGGGCGCGAAAGCGTTTTCCCCGCTCAACGTAGTTGTTGAACATGTCGTAGCTCGAACACGCGGGTGAGAGAAGCACTACGTCGCCCGCATCCGCAAGTTTGCGTGCCGTTGCCATGACGTCTTCGAACGAGCCGTTGACTCGCGTCAGCGGCGCGACACCAGACAGATCCTGCTCAACAATCGAGGCAGCCTCACCAAACGCGATGATGTGTTTGACGTGAGATCGTATCGGCTCCGCGAGCGCGGTGTACGGTTCACCCTTATGACGGCCGCCGAGTAGCAGAACGGTTGGCCGCGTCATTCCCTGCACCGCGACGAGCGCCGAGGCGACATTTGTCGCCTTCGAGTCATTGATCCATTCAATGCCGTTCCACTCGCCGACAACCTCGAGCCGGTTCGGCATCGCGCGAAAACTGCGAAGTGCGTCGGCGATCGTGCTCCGTGATCCTGCGCTGCCGAACAGCTCACTCGCGTTGATCACAGCAAGGGCTGCAGCGAGCGCGTTTGCGACGTTGTGATCGCCGAGTAGTGCGAGATCTCTTCTTGGCAGCAGCGCGTCGCCATTTACAGTCAGGCAGCCAGCGTCGCGATCGTACCACGCGTCCGCTGGCGCCGTAAGGCTGAAGTGATGCTGCAGTCCCGCTATTCCGCCAACCATCTGTAACGACGCCGGGTCATCAGCGTTGATTACCCAATGCGACTCGGTCGTCGCGTTGCGGAACATGAGCGCCTTGTCTCCAAAATACTCCTCAACGTTTGCGTACCTGTCAAGATGGTCCGCGCTGAGGTTGGTGAGTACCCCGACATTCGGATCGATTCCCGGCGTGTCGTGGAGCTGGAACGATGATAGCTCAAGCGACACCCATTCCGGGAGAACGGACTCGTTGACGACGGCTGAAAGTGGCGTGCCGATATTCCCCGCATCAGATGCGCTCACACCGAGCGATCGAAGCAGATGGCCGATCAGCGCCGTTGTCGTCGTCTTGCCATTGGTTCCAGTGACCGCGATGTATTGCAGATCGGGTGCGTACCGGAGCGCGATCTCGATCTCACTGAGTATCTGGCGCTCCGCGTTCCGCGCAGCAAGGATCGGAGCCGCATCCGGCGGGACGCCCGGACTGACGACGACAGCGGCAGCGCGGGCGATGCGCAGGGCATCGTGGCCTCCGGTCTGTACGGTCGCACCTCGCATCGCCAATTTCTCGGCAGCTTGCGCGATGCTGGCGGAGGAACTGTCGTCGCATGCGTACACGGTGCGTCCGCGCGACAGTAGCAGTTCCGACGCAGCTATGCCACTGCGGCCCAAGCCGATCACGGCGATCTCGCCCGGTGCTATTGGATGCAACTCCCGCTTAGCCACTCCACTCACCTGAGCTTGAGGGTGCTAAACGCCAGAAACGCGCAGAGAATACCGATAATCCAGAATCGGACGACGACCTGCGACTCAGGCCAACCTTTCATCTCGAAGTGGTGATGCAGAGGCGCTCGCAGAAAAACCCGATGTGCTCGCGCGTACTCGATTCCGTAACGTCGTTTGCGATACTTGAACACGTATCGCTGTATGATAACCGAGACCATCTCTGCAACGAACAATCCTCCAACGAACAGAAGAAGGAATTCAGCCTTGAGCATGACGGCGATCGCGCCAAGTGCTCCGCCGAGTGCGAGCGATCCTGTGTCGCCCATGAAAATCTCGGCGGGATACGTGTTGAACCAGAGAAAGCCGATGCACGCCCCCATGACTGACGCGCAGAAGATCGTGAGTTCACCTGCGCCGCTCATGTAGAACAAGCCGAGGAAGCGGCTCAGATCAACTCGACCGATCACGTATGCAAAACCCGCAAATGTCAATGCAGCAATCGCCACCAGTCCAGCAGCCAGTCCATCGAGCCCGTCTGTCATGTTGACGGCGTTACTGCTTCCCGCCATGACGAACGTGACAAAGAGGACGTACAGCCACGCGAACGCCGGCGAGAGTGGAACAATCAGCAGGTACTTGTAGAAAGGCAGCGTGGTCGATGCTCCGGGAAGCGCGGAGAGTGGAAACTGCCATACATAGATGCCCAGGGCCAAACCCAATGCGATCTGTCCGGCCAGCTTGTATCGCTCGATGAGGCCATGATTCTCTTCGTGGCGCGCCCTCTGCCGCAACTTGAGGAAGTCGTCGAGGAATCCGATGCCTCCCATCCACAGCATGACAATCAGGCAGATCCAGACGTAGCGATTATTGAGACGAGCCCACAGCAGCGTTGGGATGATCGTCGCTGTGATGATAATGAGGCCGCCCATCGTTGGCGTATGGGATTTGGAGGCGTGACTTGATGGCGTACCTTCTCGAACCACCTGTGCGACTCTGTTCCGGCGAAGTGCTCGAATTATGATCGGGCCGACGAGAAACGTGAGCAGCAGCGCGGTGACAGCCGCGCCAGCCGCGCGGAAGCTGATGTAGCCAAACAATCGGAGGAAACCGAGGTGTCTGGCGAACGGAACAAGTAAAAAGTTCAGCAATCTCGGTTCGCCCAGCTGGTTATGAGTGGAAGTATTCGCTCGAGTCTGCCACCGCGCGACGCTTTCAGCAATATCGTGGCGTCGCGATCGAGCCGCGGTTCAAGCGCGGTCCAGAGCGATTCGATGTCGGATGCAGAGACGACGCGGCTGTCTGTTGGCGCAAGCCGTTGAAACGCAGGAACAAACTCGCCCACGGCCGCAATGATGTCAGCCGGCGACGCCAGCGCGGCGCGGGCAACATCGTCGTGACACCGATCGGAGTCCACGCCGAGCTCCAGCATGGTGCCTAGCACCGCTACTTTTTGCTTCCCGGGAGCCGATGCGAGCATCTCAATACCGGCCACTGCCGAGCCCGGATTTGAGTTGTATGCGTCGTTGATCACCAGCACGCTGCCAATTCGCTGCCAGTTGGCACGCATGGGCGGCGGAGTCAGTTTTGCGATTCCACGCGCCGCATCCAGTACGTCCACACCGACCTCCCTGGCAGCAGCAACCGCAAGCATAAGATTGCGCAGGTTATGTACGCCACGCAGTGGCGAGCGGATGAGCATGTCATCGACTATCGCGATACCTGTGCCGTCGGTGTCGAGCTTCCATGCGCTTGCGTGAACGTCACCATCCTCCAGTCCGGCGCGGACCAACCGGGCTGGCGAAGCAGCTTCTGCGAGCCTGGCGTCGTCCGCCGGGATGATGCCTACTGCAACTCCATGAAAGACCGACGATTCCTCACGCAACACTCCCCTGATGTCACCAAACCCTTGGAGATGCTCCTCGGCGATCGACGTAACGATGGCGATGTCCGGCAGTACGATGCCGCGCAGGGTAGCAATCTCACCCGGGATGCTGGTGCCCAACTCGATCACCGCTACGTCTGCGTCTGCTGGCAGCGACAAAAGAGTGAGCGGAACACCGATGCGATTGTTCAGGTTTCCGGTGGTCGCGTGGACACGCAGTCGAGATTCAAGCGCGGCACGGAGCAAGTCCTTCGTGCTCGTCTTTCCATTGCTTCCGGCAACTGCTATGAGAGTTCCGCCCCACACAACACGGCGAAATCTCGCAAGCGACCCTAGCGCAACGAGCGTGTCCTGGACCCGAAAGATCGCGACATCGTCGGCGGAAACATCGACGTCGCGACTGACCACCAGAGCGCGTGCCCCTGCATCGACCGCTTTGGACACAAAATCGTGACCATCAAACCGATCACCTACCAGCGCCACGAATATGTCGCCGGCTCGGATTGAACGTGTATCGGTCGAGACGTTACCTAGCAGTCGATCGCCTCGCGGCGCCGTCGCCGTCACGCAGGATTCGAGCGCGTGCGCCACAAGATCGAGATCCCAGAAGTTGTCACTCAACTTGCAATCCCCAGCAACTCTGCCACAACCTGACGCTCGTCGAATGGCCGCTTTTCTGTGCCGACAACCTGATAAGTCTCGTGCCCCTTCCCTGCGAGCAGTATCGTGTCGCCCGGCGACGCGATCTCGATTGCGCGTGCAATCGCTCTGCGACGATCGCTCAGTCGCTCGTGTGGCGACTGCATCCCCCGCTCTATCTCGTCGATGATCGCCTCCGGATCTTCCGTACGCGGATTGTCACTCGTGACGATGACGCGATCGGCCCCAGCCTCTGCGGCTGCGCCCATGAGTGGTCGCTTGCCGGGATCGCGATCGCCGCCCGCTCCGAATACGAGTATGATTTTGCCAGTAACGAATGGCCGAATCGCTGCAAGGCTCCGGACAAGCGCGTCCGGCGTGTGAGCGTAGTCGCGAATAATCGGCGGAGAATGGGCGATGAGTTCGAGCCGTCCCGGTATTTGCGGAATGATCGCAAGCGAGTGCGCCAGAGCACGCAGCGGAATCCCAACCGCCAGCGCAGCGGCAACCGCGGCCAGTGAATTGATCACGTTGAAGTCGCCCACCAGCGGCAGTCGTACCTGCTCCGACTCATCTCCCGATCGCAATGTCCAGTTGCTTCCCGTAGCATCGAAGCTGATGTCATCGGCACGAACGTCGCCATTGTTCAAGCCGTAGGTGAGCAGTCGCGGAGCGACCGGGAGCGCATCCCACTCACGCTGATCGGCGTTGACCACGGCGGCACCCGACCCTTTGATATAGCCAACCAGCCTCGCCTTTGCAGCGAAGTACTCCTCCATCGTGCCGTGGTAGTCGAGATGGTCGCGAGTGAAATTCGTGAAGACTGCGGCATCGAACGCGATGCCATATATCCTGTGCTGATCCAGAGCGTGCGACGATACTTCCATCGCGACCGATTGCACCCCGGCGTCAACAAGTTGCCGCAACACGCGCTGCAACTCGTCCGGGCCTGGCGTCGTGAGCCCCAGTCCGCCCTGTATCGGGCGCCCCTCCATTCCAACGAGAACGCCGAGCGTGCCGATAGATGCCGCCGGCACAGCCGGCAGATCCAGCAGCGCACGCAGAATGTTTACAGTTGTGGTCTTGCCGTTGGTGCCGGTAACTGCAATGGTGCGGAGGGAGAGTGCCGGATAACCGTACTGCGCGGCGGCGGCGCGTGCAATGTCCATTCGCTTCGCCGCGACGATCGGATCATTCGTTGCACCACTCATTTCGGCACCCCCAGTTTCACGACTCGCCCCGGTTCGAGTAAAGTACCGGCAGCCGGAATTGTCACTCCGGGAGAGTTCGGCATCAACTGGACGCGAAAACCAGCTGAATGCAATATCCTCGCGGCAGCACGAATCGGGAGGCCCGATACATCCGGAACCGTGCGCGGTGACAAAGCCGGCGGGACCGACTTGCTCAACGCCGGTAGCTTGACCATGTAATAGGCTCCGCCCGAAGTATCCGATTCGGTTGGTGCAACGCGCCCCGCATCGTGTAGTGAATCGGCGATCGCTACGCTGTCAACCCGACGCTCGGACGCCGCATGGCTCCGTTCGGCTGCGCGGCCGGCCGGCGTGGTATCCGGGCGCGGCGCGTGGATCGATGAGGCCAGAGCTCCTCTATTCAACGCTGCATCCCGTGCCGCAAGTGCGGCGCGCAACACCACGTTCGTCACGTTTCCGGCTACGATACCGCCGTAAAATCCCATCTGCGGATTGTCCAGCTTCACAAGAATTACAAATTGCGGTTTATCATCCGGGAAAAGACCGACAAACGATGCATTGTAGGAGCCGGCGATATAGCGACCATTCGCGTTCCGGAGCGCAGTTCCGCTTTTCCCCGCAACGTCAAGCGTCGCAAGGTCGGCCTTCGTCGATGTTCCGCCGGCGACCACGTCGCGAAGCATGACGCGAATGCTGGCCGCTACGTCCGGCGTCATCACTCGACGAACAACTGTCCGCCGCGCGTCGTAGCGGACTGTGCCATCGGGTGCCCGGATTTGCTTAACGATGTGTGGCTCCAGCAATTCCCCACCATTCGCGATTGCACTGTACGCAGTCGCCATCTGCAGCGGAGTAACCGAAACCTCGTAGCCCATGACGACAGACGCGGCAGACGATGACGTCCAGCGTGTCGGATCGCGTACAACGCCTGGAGATTCAGCTGGCAGTGCAATATCGGTAGGAGATCCAAAGCCCACGTCACGGAGCATCTCGTACTTCTCACGAACGGAAAGTCGCTCAGCGAACAGAACTATGCCAACATTGCTGGAGTGCTTGATAACATCGGTCAGCGAAAGCACTGACGCGTGCTCATCGGCATCGGTGATCGGGCGACTTCGCCCCTTCATGATGAGTCGACCGCCATGGGTATCTACACTATCATCGGCGGTCGCGCGGCCGAGCGTCAGCAAACGCGCAGCCACGAATGGCTTCATTGTCGATCCCGGCTCGTAGGGCTCTGTAACCGCCGTGTTCGCAACCGCCGAAGGATCGGACCTGTTGCTTGCCATCGCAAGTACGTCACCGTTCTCGGGGTTCATGACTACTATGTCACCGCCGTCCGCGTGCAGGCTATCAACCGCCGTTGCGAGCGCGCGATCACAGATTTCCTGAAGCTCCCGATTGATCGTCAGGTAAACTGCGTCACCAGGAACTGGATCGGCCGAACCGAGGGGAGCATCCATCGCGCGCCCACTCTTGTCGCGCGCTACCCGAACTGTCGCGGTGTCACCGCGCAGCAGTGAATCCAGCGACAGCTCGATTCCGTCGAGGGCGCTACCGTTCGGCGCAACGCGTCCCACGATTCGCCGAATTCCGCCGGACGTGGCAAAGACGCGGTCCATTACGGGCTTGGAGTAAACACCTCGCAGCGCGATGAGCGGCGCCACGTCCGTCGGAAGATGGGCACCCGGGATGTCCACCCACTTTCTGGTCGTATCCAGCGACATTGAAACGAAGCGCGGAACTATCCCGGCGTTGCGGAGATCTCGCGCGAGACCGGCTCTGTTCGTGACCTGGCCTGGCGCAACGCTGATCCGGACCATCTCCCGACTCTCAACGAGTGTGTTACCGCCGGCGTCCAGGATGTCGCCGCGAGGTGCCGGGAGGTCGGACGATGCGAAGTGCTGTCTTATGCCGATCGCATTCCAATACTTGTACTGGAACAGCTGTTCGTACCCCGACTTCACGATCAGAGCCACGGCAAATAACATGAGCGAGCCTGAAACGATCGCCAGGCGGCTTGGTGCTTTTAGCGCCATTCTAACGGGACAGGTTGCGCACGTGCGCGTCGTCTGGCACGCGCATGCCGAGCCGTTGCACTACTGGTCCGAGTTGCGTGAGACTTGACTCGTCACGTATGAGCGCTGCAAGACGCCCGCGCTCCGCCTCGAGCTGCACCATCCGCTGATCGAGCCGGTTGATTTCACGCGCCTGCGTAATTCCGTAACTGCGTCGCCAGATCACAGCCGAAGCGACGACCACGAAGCCGATGAGTAACGTCGCAATGATCCAGCGTCCGCGCCGCTGTCTGGACCGCCGTTTCGTCGGCGTGCGCTTGGTCACGTGGCCTTTCTCCAGGCACGCAGTCGCGCACTTCGCGCCCTCGGATTGTGCGCGACCTCATCGGCGTCAGCCTGAATCGACTTGCGCCAGATCATCGCCCCGAGCGCGATGCCACCGCAGTTGCAGATCGGCTGGCGGGGTGGGCAGGTGCACGCAGTACTCCACGCCCGCATCGCGTGCTTCACGATCCGGTCTTCGCCGGAATGATACGCGATGATGACCATGCATCCACCCGGCTCGAGCATGTCGCGCAGTTGTGGCAGCGCGCGCTCCAATCCAGGCAGTTCGTCGTTCACGGCGATACGCACAGCCTGGAACAGCCGAGCGAACTCCGGTGCACCAGCGGATGCCCCAAACGTTCCCCGGATCGCGCCGACAAAATCGTCCGCGGTTACAAACTCTCGCGTCGACCGGCGCCGCACTACCTCCCGCGCGAGCTTGCGCGCGCGGGGCTCGTCACCAAAATCGTGAAAGATCGCGGCGAGTTCTTCCATGGACGCTGTGTTCAGAATGTCTGCGGCCGTGTCCCCGATCTCGCCGGACATTCTCATGTCCAGCGCAATGCCGGGTCGGAATGAAAAACCACGCTCATCCCGATCAATTTGCGCTGAGGAAACACCAAGGTCGGCAAGTACGCCGGCAAAAGCGACATTGCGGAGCGTGGGAATCTCATCGATCCTGGTGAAATCGCCGAGCACGGGCCGAAATCGACCGGACTCGACATAGGAATGCAATCGCGCAGTCGCCTCAGCGATCGCGTCGGCGTCGCGGTCGATCGCGACCACCGAGGCGCCCGCTTCCAGCAGCGCCTGGCTGTGTCCACCCCCGCCGAGTGTGCAGTCCAACACCGAACCGGCGCCATCGAGCGCAGCGATCACCTGGGCGACCATGACAGGCGCATGGTAACCAGTTTCGAACGATCGTTCAGCTAGTCGGGACACGATTGTTTTCGGAGATGCGGCGAGGACGGCGGGGAGGCAGAGCCAATATACAAAAAACCGCCCCGGCGCGAACCGGGGCGGCTGATTGAAAACTAACGGATCAAGCCCGTCTCAGATCCTATTTGCAGAACTTCTTGACCTGCGCGGCAGAAGCTGGAAGGAACTGACTGATTACCGGGAGATACTGAGCAGCTCCGGCCTTGTAGGTGTCGTTCGTCATGCCGGCCTGAATGCCCGTCTGCGATAGAGCAAGCGCGTCACGGGCTGTTGTTGCCAGCTCGCAACTCTTGGCGGTGTTCGCTTCGTTGTAGGAGCTCTGCGCAATCGAAAACGCAGCCATACCTACAAAAAACTTGGCATCAACCGATGGCTCGATGCTATCGGAAAGTTGGAGCATCTTGATTGCGGCCTGATACGCTGCACGGTCCTTGGATGCGTTGGCAGCCTTGTACATGTTGCTTCCCTGGCCGAGTGCGTACTGGGCGAGCGTATGCTTGTCAGCGCCCGGTAGACCGGCGGCGCGCTGAAGGAGCGCCTCGACGCTGTCCGGCTGATTCGCCTTTGCATAACTGTCAGCGAGAACCAGGAGCGCCTGCGGATTGTTGGGATTCACCGCGATCGCGCGCTTGAGCGCGTCGAGCGACTCGGGTCCGCGGTTGGCCTTTCTCAGCGCCGACGCGAGCGAGAGGAGCATGTCCGCATTGTTCGGATATTTCTGCACTCCGCTCTGAAGTACAGTGATGGCCTGAGCAGAATCGCTCGCCTGATTCAGGCTCATGTACGCTGCGGCCATACGAGTGAAGTACGTCGAGTCAGCCGTAGAAGTATCAGCGCGAATCATCTCTGGTCCAGCTGTAACGGCTGCCTGCCAGTCGCTCGCTGCCAGGTACACGAGGAATGCGGTACGAAGAAGCTGTGGATCGCCCGGTGAGCGGTCGAGGAGCTCCTTGACCAGCGGGATCGCGTCTGAAGCGTGACCAGAACCGGCAAGCTCGTTCACGACCTGCGTAATAAGCTTGTCGTTATTGGGGTCGGCGCGAATGAGAGCGAGCAACGTCGCGCGCGACTGCGCGCTGTCACCGATAACCTTGTAGAGCTGTGCATTAAACGTGAGGGCGGCGACGCTTTTGGGATCCTGCTGAGCAATGACACGCGTGATCGCAAGGACGGAATCTGCCGTGGCGACCGAATCGGCATGAGTGGTAGCCTTCTGAAATTCGGAATAGTGCACATTCGCGGCGCACAGACGCGCCAGAGTGGCCTGCGGATAGGCCGCAATTCCCTTCTGGGCCGCGGCTAGAGCGCCCGGGATGTCGCCCGCGCGTGCCTTCGCGACACACTCCTTCTCGCCATCCATCTGCTTGAGCGCGTCACGGACTGACTTGGAGACGGCGTCCATCGCGTCGCCAATCTTCCTGTTCGTAGCAGAGGGCAACGCCTGAGAAAGCGTGATATCCCTCGCCAGCACCAGGCGGGCATTGACGGTGTAGTCGCCGGTGGCAGCTTTATCGACCGTTCCAGAAACGAACTCGTCGGCACGGAGAAGGGTCGCCAGCGCCTTTTCGTCGTTCGGGGCCAGCGGTTCTGTGGCGGAGAATCCAGACTGGACAAGTGTGTTGCTAACGTCCTTCGTTGGAAGGACATACAGATCCTTGATATCGAACTTGTCTTTGATCTGGTTGCGAAGCTCCTCGGCCGCCTTAGCGCCCATACCCGTCTCGGAGCTCTTGAAGGTCATGACGGTAATGCGCCCTTTGGAGTCCTGTGCGTGCACCGGCGCAATGCCGGCGAACGCAAGAGCTACAAACACCAGAGATTTACGAGCGTTCAACTGAGACTCCTCCAAAAGTGTAAACGTTTGTACACCTACTTTACGTCCGGGTTCGAGACAGACCCGGAATATGATGATGGGCGAGGAGGGATTCGAACCCCCGACATCCTGCGTGTAAGGCAGGCGCTCTAACCAGCTGAGCTACTCGCCCGAATGCAGAAATTGCGCCGAACGGGCTGAAGGTGCGTCTGGAGGTCAGCGTTTCAATATCGCCACCGGGACCAATACGCAGTACGCAATGACGAGGAGGACGGGGGCAACCGTCTCTCCACCACGCCATAGATCCGCATATCCAACCACGAGGGTCAGCGCGGCAAGCCCCCACCATAGCCAGCGGCGGGCGCCAGAGGCGCGGATGTCGTTCGATAAACTTCCTTGCTGTGTCGGCATAGACGCGAAGTGTATGGCTGCCGGGCGCCAAGTGTCAAGGAATGAGGCCTACCTTAATCTGTTGTTAATTGAATCCGAGCCGCGCGCGCCATGACGAGGTGGCCCGGCCGTGCTCCAGCGCGAATACGGTTACGCCGACTTCGCGACGATTGCGGCTACTCCCCGCGCGACAACCAGGCTCTTCGCGGCGTCTCACCCCGGTCCGCAGTAGCGGCCATCTCGGCGCATTTCACGCTCCATGGGTTGAACTTGTTCACGCCAGCGCCGCGTTTCCAGACGGCGACCGCGCGGGAACGCTCGCCGGCGAGCCAGAGGGCGTGGCCCAGCTCGAAATACGCCTCCACCAGGTTCGGCCCGAGCGTGATCGACCGCTCGAAAAAAATCTGCGCGTCCTCGTACATCTCGCGCTCGGTATAGACGAGGCCAAGATAGAAATTCGCGTATAGCTTGGCCCGGGCGTCCTCATCCTGCCTGAGAGCTTTGGAAAGGTGTTCAATTGCCTCGCCAAAGATCCCCTTCTTGAGGCAGATATAACCAACATTGATCCGCGCAAGAGCGTTGGCAGGTTCTCGGCCCAGGACGTATTGAAAGTTCATCAGCGCGGCATCGAGCTTGTCCTGAAGCATCTGCGCCCAGCCGAGGAGCGACTGGCCCTCAGTACTGTTGGGCGCGAGCTCCAGGGCGCGCGCGAGCGCTTCTTCGGCGCCTTCGTAGTCGCCAAGCGAAATCTTGGACCAACCACGCTCGAGGAAAGTAGACGCGCCAATGTGATCTTCGTGAACGATGGGCCTGGCGCCGGCAAACTGCGGTGCCATTGCAGGCGACGAGTTGCGGCGCGCCTTCCACTTTTCCACGAGGTCGCGAATATCGTCTTTCAGCCGGGTAAGCTGCCCGAGGGAGCCGTCGACGGAACGATAGACGTCCATGAGCGACGCCTTGAGAGCAGGATCGTCGCGCATCTGTCGCGACTCGATCTCCTGCTTCAACCGCTCGAACGTGGTTCGCAGCTCGCTTACGCTGTCAGCCATTCAAGTCGCTCCTTCGGGACCATGCCGATTATCGCGCTCGCCATATTGGAGAGCGACACTACGTCATCCGCACCAGCTTCCGCCAGTGCCGAACGCGGCATTCCATATATAGCGGACGACATCTCGTCCTGAACAATCGCGTGTCCACGCGCCGCCCGGATCCGACGCAAACCCGTCGAGCCGTCGCGACCCATTCCGGTGAGGACAACGGCCGTACACTCGGCGCCGAAAACCTGGGCAGCCGACTCAAATAAGACGTCGGCGTTGGGGGTGGCGCCAAAGCGCGGCGCGGGCGCTGACTGCCGCAGCACGGCGGAGCCTGCCAGGCCAGTGACACTGGTATTCACACCGCCCCGCGCTATGTACACGGTTCCGGTGCAAAGCGGCATCCGATCGTCGGCCTCGCGTACGAGTATCGAGCTCGCGCGCGCGAGCCGCTCCGCTAGTGCGGGGGTGAACTCTCCGGGAAGGTGCTGGGCAATCACGACAGCAGCGTTGAGAGTTGCCGGCAGGCGGGGCACAATCTCGGCGAGTGCACGCGGCCCACCCGTCGATGATGCGACAACTACGACGTGGTTCGCGAATCGCGGAACATCCAGCGGATTCGGCACGGCAGGCGCTGCACGCTGCGCGCTGACTGCGGGCGGAGGGGCGAGCGTTGCCCGTGATGCCGCTTCCAGTGCAGCGAGCAATCGGTCCCTGATGACCGGTAGATCGAGACTTACCGGCCCTGACGGCTTGCGAACGAAATCGACGGCTCCGAGTTCCAGTGCGCGAAGTGTCGCATCGCCGTATTGGGCTCCGCCTGCGCTGAGTACGACGACCGGTCGCGGCCGCTCGGACATGATCTGTTGAAGCACGTCGAGGCCATCGAGCTTCGGCATTTCAAGATCGAGTGTGACAATATCCGGATCGAGCCTGCGCAACTGCGCGAGCGCATCGACACCATCACGCGCGATACCGATAACGCGAAACGCCGGACTGGCATCTACCATCTCGGCGATCAGCTTGCGCATGAACGCGCTGTCGTCCACGATGAGGACGCTTCGTGTGGCTGCTTCACTCATAGCGCATCCAGCGAATGTGCGCGTCTGTATGCTTCGCGCGCTTCATCAAATCGTCCGTCCCGTTGCAGCGAGTCGGCGAAGTTGCGATGCAGCTGAGGAAGCGTTGCGTCCTCTATCAGCCCGCGTTCGACCGTGCGCAGCGCCTCGTCGAAGTCTCCGCGAGCCTCGTAAGCGACAGCGAGGTTGTTCCAGAGCACCGCATAACCTGGATATACCTGCACAGCTTCACCAAGCAGCGCAATGGCACGGTCCAGATCATTCACCATAGCTGCCGCCAAACCGGCGTAGTGAAACCACGCTGGTGGTGGACGACGGGTGCCCCAGAGAGTTCTGGCGGATGCAAGTGCAGCGTCCGCGGTTTCATAGTCGTGCGCAGCCACAGCCATGGCGGCAGCGTTAGTCTGTACCAGTGGATCGCCGCGACCACCGTGCGAGAGCGCGTCGGCCATTGCCGTTCGAGCGCGCTCAAGCTCACCCATCTGCTCGTAGGCGTAAGCAAGGTTCACGAAGACGGATGGTCGCGAGGAATGTTGCTCACTCACGTACCGTTCGAATGCGTGAGCCGCCGCTGCCCACTGTTGCTGACGCAGCGCGACGAGCCCGAGGTAGAAGCAGGCTTCCGGATCGTTCTCGCGAAGCGTATCGACGCGACGGAATTCACGCTGCGCCTCCTCGTACATTCCCGTCTTGTAGAACGCGACGCCGAGGTTACGGTGCTCGGTAGCCTTGTCATCCGCGCGCGCTGGCGCACGCGATCGTGTACTGACCCCGATGCGAATTACGTAACCCGTTGTCAGCAAACCGTAGAGCGTCTTCGCTGTAACGAACTCACCAAGCCGCGATTCCGCGATGATTGCACTCACGTCGCGCTGGCCGTCAATGAGTGGCACCAGTCTCTCTTCTTCAGCGGTGAGACCACGATCGATCTCCATCATCTTGTGCCGATCCATCGCGTACACGATGTCGAACGTCGGGATCTTCTTCGCGATCAATGCCCATTCGTCGACTCGCCGGGCACCTTCCAGGAGCAGCGACTGCGGGTCGATGCAATGCAGCTGCACTTCCTCGTCTGGTGTGGCGCCAGGCTCGAAGTTGAACGTACCCTGGGTCCAGGTAAACAACAGGTAAACGGCTTCCTCGGTGCCCAGTCCGCGATTCACGATCGAAGCATGTGAAATCGAGCCGTCGTTGAAGTAGATGTAGCCGAAATTGTTGGCAAATGTGAGACCGAGGCATCCGGTCTTCCTACCCATCGCCAGCAACTGCAGGACATCGGGGAGGCTTGCCTCGGTGAGGCTTCCGCGAATAGCCATCAGCGGAACTCCTCCATTATCCGGCCGGCGAGTTCGGGCCACTCGCGCACGACCTTCTCCTCATCGTTGAACGCAGGAGGTGTTTGCGCGCTCTGCCGCGCGCGCAGTTCCTCGACGCGCTGCGCAACGACGGACTGAAGGTCCGTCAGAAAATCGTCGTATTCGCCGGGTTCGTCAGTCATGACTACGGAAAGACAGCGCTATCACTTCAGGCGACTCTGACAGCCGCGAGCATTGCACCTAGTGATGATGCGTCGGGCAATAAGAGAAAATAACCAGGGAGCGAACCATCCGACTGGTCGATCATGAACTCGGTTTCAACGCAGAATACGAAACCACCCGTGTGCCCAGTTGCCCAGGCCGTCTCCGCCAGTACTTCACTGGCAGGACCGACGCTCAACGTCGGCGGCGACGGGAGCAGCAGCATCTCCATGAACTCACTCAACGCAGTCATGTACGCACCCGCGAGAATGTTGCCAGCTTCGGTCACGGCAGACGCTTCCAACTCGCTGAGGGTGTCCGCGACGGACACTTCGCGCATCAGCATGAGCGACGCCAGCCGATGAGCAGTTGCAAGCGGAAAGGCCAGAATGGTATGACCGCTCAGACCGCCGCTCATCTCCATGGGGACCAGCGCGATCTGCTCGTTGCTGCGCGATATCAGTGGTGCCAGCTCGGCAAGTGGCGCGACGGTGATCGTCGGCACACTGATCATGATCTTGGTGCCTGTCATGAGCGAGAGCGCCGTCGCTGCGTGTGCCGCACCGATGTTGGCAACTTCGCGGAGCGCGTCACGCTGAAGCTCGCTCAGTGTCTGCATGTTGGTGATGCTCATGACGGCTCCGCTATATGAGGCTGTTCACGTCCACGATGAGCGCCGGTGAACCGTCACCCAACACGGTCGCTCCCGAAAACATCGGCGATCCCTCTCGTGGGGGATCGTAATGCTTTACCACTACATCCTGCTGGCCGACAAATGCGTCCACGATCAGCGCGGCTCGACGTCCGCGAGCGAGGACCGAAACTCCCGGCATCTGTGCGGATATGCGCGTGGGCACCCCGAACAGATTACCCAGTACCACGATACCTACCTGCGAGCCGGAAATTTCGGTCGTCGTCCAGGCGGCGCCGCGAAGGGCTGAGGCCGGAGGTTCGAGTGAAAGTGTTTCGAGTACGTGAGTGAACGGTATCGCAAACAGCTCCTCCCCCACGCGCGCGACGAGCGAACGTACAATTGCGACTGAGAGCGGCAGCCGAAGCGTAATTGCAGTGCCCCGTCCAGCCACGCTCTTGATTTCGATAGTACCGCCCAGGATTCTCACCGCAGCATCAACGACGTCGAGGCCCACTCCCCTACCGGACACGTCTGTAACCGACGAGGCCGTCGAGAATCCAGGATGTGCCAATACGCGGAGAAGCGCAACGTCGTCGAGATTCGTCGCATCACGATCGACAAGATCAAGCTCGAGCGCACGGCGCAGAACCTTTTCGCGATTGATTCCTCGTCCATCGTCCGCCACGCGAATCAGAACGTATCCAGCTTCACGCTGAGCGCTGAGCGTCAATCTTCCGCGCACAGCCTTTCCGTCACGCTCGCGCTCTGCCACGGCTTCGATGCCGTGATCAAGGGAGTTCCTGAGCAGATGCATGACGGGGTCTCCGATACGATCCAGAATAGTGCGGTCAAGCTCGATGTCGGCACCGTCGAGAGTAAAGTCGACTTCCTTCTCGAGCGAGCGAGCCGTCTCTCTCACGAGGCGTGGAAACCGCTCGAACACCTGCCCCACCGGAACCATTCGCGCACCGATTACCTGATCACGCAGATCATGCAGCAATCGCGACGCGTTCTCGAATGATGACGAAAGCTGATCATCGTCGATTCGCGCGACTTCGCGTTCCATGCGTCCGCGAGCGATCTCAATCTCGCCGACGAGGTTCATCAGCGCATCCAGTCTGCTGGCTCTTACCCGTACGTGCGTGTTCGTCCTGCGCGCTGATTCAGTTGTCGCTGGCGGAACGGATGCTCCACGGTCTGGCGCACTCTCGCCAGGAGTCTCTGAAGCTGGCTGGATCACAGCGGCCTCGATCTCGCGCGCGAGTTCGTCAGCTTCGTCAATCAGGTGCCCGAGCAGCGACGGGGTGACCTGTGATTCGCCGCGGCGAAGCGAGTCGAGGGCGGACTCCATCGCATTCGCACGTTCGGTGACGACGGTGTAACCCATGGCCGCAGCCATCCCCTTGATGCTGTGGACCGCGCGAAATGCAGCAGCGACGGCGTCATCAGAAGATGGAGTGGTTTCCATCTCGTTGAGCGCCTCCGTCAATTCCCCGATGTGCTCGCGGCCCTCGCTCAGGAACAGATCGACGTACTTCGAGAGATCCAGTGACATTTCCGCCATCCTTGCAATCCTAGCCGACGACTCGCTGGACCGCCTCGAGCACGCGGCTGGGCTGGAACGGCTTGACCACGAAATCCTTTGCGCCAGCTTGGATGGCATCCACGACGAGCGCCTGCTGTCCCATCGCGCTGCACATTACGACGCGTGCACCCGGATCGAACGAGACTATCTCGCGCACGGCATCGATCCCCCCCATATCCGGCATCACAATGTCCATCGTGACGAGATCGGGGCGCAATTCCTTGTACTTTGCAACGGCTTTCGTGCCTGTGTCAGCCTCGCCGACAATGGTGAAACCAGCCTGCTGCAGGATGTCGGAAAGCATGGTGCGCATGAAGACGGCGTCATCGCATACCAGTACAGTGTGGCTCATTCATTCTCCGATATGGCGACGACACGGGCAACCAGCTCCCGCACGTCAAGTTCGGTGTACCCTTCCTCGAATCGAAGCGCGCGTACATCGGCCACGCGCTCCACAGCAAGACCAACTCCGCGAACGCCCGCGTCAACAATCAGAATCATTGACAATTGTCGAGCCGTTGCGGGTGGGTGTAACACCGCGGCGGCATTCACCACGGTTACGATCGTCCCCCGAACATTGATGATGCCCAGGACAGTGTCAGGTGCTCCGGGGAGCCGCGTGAGACGTTCAAGTGGAACGACCTCCCTCACCGTCGCGACGTCACACGCATACGCGCGCCCAGCGACGCGAAATACCAGTGACCGATAATCATCTGGCAGTTCGAGACGTGCATGCTCCGCAGCCGCCGCGTCAGTCGGGGTTAGTGTAGAAGCCAAAGGTGGTCAAAGGATCGGGGTCCGCGTACAAATCTTCTGATTCGCCGAGCTGAGCGATGCTGCGATGGAGATCGTCTGGAAGCGGTGAGCGAAAATCCATCTGCTCTCCGGATACAGGGTGATGAAATTGAAGCCATGCAGCATGCAGGAAGTGACGTTTGGGAGGCAGCCCTGCCAGACGCCGTCCGCCGCCGCCGCCGTAGGCGTCATCTCCGACCACTGGGTGGCCCACCGACGCGAGATGCACCCTGATCTGGTGCGTCCGACCGGTAAAGAGATGCGCGCGCAACAGATCAGCGCTGGTGAAGCGGGCGAGGCGGCGAAAATCCGTCCGGGCCTTCTTACCAGTACTGACGATTGCCATACGCTTCCGGTCTCGTGGGTCGCGCGCGATTGGTTGGTCCACAGAGAGAGTATCGGCAGTGAAGTGCCCCCACGACATGGCAGCGTAGCGCCGAGTGACCCTCCGGGCGGCGATAGCGGCGCTGAGCCTGCGGTGCGCAATCTCGGTTTTGGCGACTATAAGCAGACCGGAGGTTTCCTTATCCAGCCTGTGAACCAGGCCAGCTCGCTCCGGGCCACCCCCCTCCGCGAGTTCTTCGCCCCGGCCAACGAGGGCGTTGACCAGGGTCCCGCTCCAGTTACCCGGCGCCGGATGGACAACCATGCCCGCGATCTTGTCGACGACCAGCAGGTCGGCGTCCTCGAAGACGATCAGGAGGGGAATCTGCTCGCCCTTCACCTCACCGTGGTCAGGCACCGGCTCCGGGTCGGCGACTGCAATGAGGTCCGTTGCGGCTGCACGATATGAGGCGCGTTCGCGCGCTCCATTAACCGTCACATTGCCATTTGCAATCAGCGTCGCCGCGGCGGTTCTGGACGTATCCAGCCGCGCGGCGACAAGCAGATCCAGCCGCGAGCCAGCGAGATCTCCCGCGGCGAACGATTCAGACGTTGTTGTCCGCCGCTATCCGCGCCGCCTCGCGGTCCTGCTGCAGAAAGACCCAGCCCAGCAGAATTGCACCGACGGTGACGGCAGAGTCAGCCACATTGAACGTCCAGAAGCGGTGATTACCAATCCCGACGTCAATGAAGTCAACGACTCCGGTGGACCATCTGATGCGATCGATCAGATTGCCGATCGCACCGGCGGACACAAGAGCAAGTGCGAGCACGCGCGCATAGTGCCCCTCTCTCGTTGCGCGGTACAGCGAACCCAGCACGCCCAGCGCCACGACGGTGAGAACGGCGAAGATCCAGCGCGATGCCGGGCCCACGTTGAATCCGAACGCGGCACCGGGGTTGTAGGCGAGCGTGAATCGCACCGTGTTTCCGACTATCTCGTGCGGCGTGTATGCGGGTACGAGTCCGCTCACCGCGGCCGCTTTCGTGATGACATCGAGCGCCACAACCACAATTATCACGCACCAGAATATCCAGGGATTTGCGTTAGCAGCCTGGACAGTCTCGGTATTACCGTTTGGCATCTTCCTCACGTTGTTTGCACTCTATGCAATAGCGAGCGTGTGGGAGAGCGTCAAGCCGCTCGAACATGAGCGGAGCATGGCAGCTCATGCACTTTCCGTAATTATCCGGATCACGATAAAGTCTGCGCAAGGCCTGATCGATGTGCCACAGGAACCGGCCCTCCTGGCTCGCGAATAGAAATGCCTTCTCGCGTTCCATTGCATCAGTCCCCTGATCAGCCATATGGAACGAATATGCACTCTCGGCCCCAGCGTCCTGGGCAGACACGTTGAACGCGTCACTGTACATGCCCAGTTCCTTGACGGCCCTTGCGCGTTCTTCCAGTAGTCGTTTTTCGAAGTGCTTGAGAAACTGATCGCGCGTCATGGTCTTTGCCTTCTTGGCTTTCGTGGCGCTCGGTGTCATGATAAGTCAATCCTGGTTAGTGAGACATCGACGGGGAGCCCGTCGAGGTCGAGATGATACGCCGGACGTGCCCCGTCGAGCAGTGGAACAGAATTTAACTCCGGCGCCAGAACCTCCGCGGAAATCCAGTCGCGGTGCGCGGTCACCGCTTCGATTACTTCTACCCCGCCAGCGACAGTCAGTGCGATCCGGTCGCTGACGGCAAATGCGAGCTCCTTGCGAAGGCGCTGGACGCGGTTCACCAGCTCGCGTGCAATTCCCTCCTGGCGAAGCTCCGGTGTGACCGTCGAATCTATCGCCGCTACATATCCGTCCGCATACTTCACAACGAGATCGCCGCTCGCGCGTCGAAGGATCGTCATGTCGTCGGCGGCCAGTGGGTGAGACTGCTCCGCCGTAGCGACCGTTACGGTTTCGCCGTGCTCGAATCTGGTGAGGACGTCCGAGCTGAGCGCCGCGATCAGCGCGGCTGCGGCAGGTGTCTCCTTACCGAACTTTTTTCCGAGCGTCCTGAAATTCGGCTTCGCCTCAAGTGTGACGAAATCGTCCGCAGACGAGGCGAAATCGACGCGTTTTACGTTCATTTCCGACGTAATGAGCGGAACAAGCGACCGCAGCACGTCGTCTGCCGCATGGCCGGGAACCACACATAACATCGAAATCAACGGCTGTCGAACCTTTATCCCGGCCTCCTCCCGCGCGGCTCTGCCGAGCGTGACAAGCGAGCGCACATCGACCATGGCTCGCTCCAGCCCGGCATCGATCCGGGTTGGTTCCGGACGAACGTACGGCGAAGTGTGTACCGATCCGCCTGTAAGCTCGGTGTGAATCCAGTCGCTGAGGAACGGCGCAAACGGCGCGAGCAATCGACAAGTTACGGTGAGAATCTCGTGCAGCGTCGCAAAAGCGGCCCGATTGTCCGCGGTCTCGATGTCGTAGAAGCGATGACGGTTCAGGCGCACGTACCAGTTGGATACGTCGTCCATAAAGAAATCCATCACGGCGTTCACGGCGTGGGTCGCCTGATATTCCTTGAGCAATGCGTCGCAACGGCTTTCTACAGTGGACAGTCGTGACAGTACCCAGCGATCAATCGGCTGGCGCATATCCGGCGCCGGATCGTCGAGCGATGGAGTCCAGCCAAAGTTCGCGTAAGTCGCGAAAATGCCGCTGTACACGTTCTTCAGCGTCAACAGGAACCGACCGATCGTCTCGCGAATCAGTGCTTCGTCGAATCGTCTCGGTAGCCATACCTGGCTCGACGCGATGAGGAACAGTCTCACCGCATCGGCACCGTGCGTGGACAGCACTCCCCACGGCTCGACGGCATTGCCACGACTCTTGGACATCTTGATCCCGTCCTTGTCAAGGACGAGATCGTTCACGACAACACTGCGATAGGGAGATTGAGTACCAGACTGCGCGCTCAGTTGCGTTCCGAGTCCCGTCGCAATGGCAAGCAGCGAGTAGAACCATCCGCGCGTTTGGTCCACGCCCTCGGCGATAAGATCTGCGGGATAGTGGCGCGCAAAAATATCGCGGCGCTCGAACGGGTAATGCCACTGCGCGAACGGCATCGAACCTGAATCGAACCAGGTATCGATGACTTCGGGCACGCGACGCATTGTCCCCTTGCCCGATGCAGCTGGCCAGGTGTAGTGATCGATGAAAGGCTTGTGCGGATCGAAGCCGTCAGGAAGCAATTGACCAACGCGCGTTGCGAGTTCGGCATAGCTGCCGATTACTTCGACTTCGTCGGGATCCGCGTCATTCACCCACACCGGCAGCGGCGTGCCCCAGTAGCGATCGCGCGAGATTGCCCAGTCGATATTGTTCTCCAGCCATTCACCGAATCGGCCGGAACCGACTTCAGGCGGATGCCAGTCGACCGAGGCGTTGCGGCGCATCATGTCGTCCTTGTAACCGGAGGTGCGGACGAACCACGACGTGCGAGCGTAATACAGCAGCGGAGTATCGCAGCGCCAGCAGTGTGGATAGCTGTGCTCGAACTGCTGCACCTTCCACATCGTGCCTCGGCGCTTCAGCTCCTCGATGATCGGCAGATCCGCATCCTTGACGAACATTCCGCCGACGAGCGGCATCGTGTCAGGGAAGCGACCGCGAAGATCGACGGGTTGCAGGAAGGCGAGACCGTGGCGCCTGCCGGCTGCGTAATCATCAGCGCCGAATGCGGGTGCCATGTGCACAATGCCTGAGCCATCATCCGCGGTGACGAACGATTCGCCAACGATGATCTCATGCGCGCCTTCCGTGTACGGGACCCAATCGAGCGGGCGATGATATCTCTGACCAACCAGCTCGCTGCCTGCGAATGTGCGCAATTGCGCCCAGCGCTCTGCGTGATCTTCACCGAGCAGTGCCGACGCGCGCGAGATGGCGAGAATAAGCGAGCCTTCGCCTGCCCTGCCGCGTCGGATAAGCTCGACATACTCCAGCGACGGATTCACAGCCAACGCGACATTCGAGACAAGTGTCCACGGTGTCGTGGTCCAGACCAGGATACGACGCGGCGATCCATCCGGCGTTGATGAACCGTCGAGAGTCAGGGCGACGTAAACGCTAGGATCCTTTACCGTCTTGTATCCCTGGGCGACTTCGTGCGACGACAGAGCCGTGCCGCAGCGCGGGCAGTATGGAAGAATCTTGTGGCCACGATACAACTTGTCGTTATCGAAGAGCGTCTTGAGCGCCCACCACACACTTTCCACGTAGTCGTTCGAGTACGTGATGTAGGGATCGTCGTAATCGAGCCAGTATCCGATGCGCTCACTGAGCCGCTTCCATTCCTCGCCGTACTTGAAGACGCTTGCCTTGCAGAGCGCATTGAACTTTTCGACGCCGATGCGCTCTATGTCCTGCTTGCCGGAGATGCCGAGCTGCTTCTCGACCTCAATCTCGACGGGGAGCCCGTGCGTATCCCAGCCGGCTTTGCGCGTGACATGGAACCCCGACATCGCGCGATGACGACAGAATAGATCCTTGACCGTGCGAGCGAAGACGTGATGAATGCCGGGGCGGCCGTTGGCGGTCGGCGGTCCTTCATAGAAGACGAATTCGGGCCGCCCGGCACTGTCGCGCTGGACACGAGCGAAGAGCCCTTCCTCGGTCCATCGAGCGAGCACCTCCGTCTCAAGACCGTCCGCCGAGCGATCAGAAGCGAGTAACCGATAGCGCGCCATTGTTGGCGCCTCCTGCGTTCCCAATCCGCTACTCAGGAAAAGATTTGGGAGCTGAGCCGGGAACAGACCTTTCGGATGCGTCGATCTCGGACAGGTGGCGCGAAACAAGGCTGCGCATCTGAGACAGGTAGCTGCGCCTCGACCGCTCCAGGACTTCCAGTTCGGCCTGCACGCGGCGTACTTCCGCGCGAACTTCTTCGAGGAGGCGCTCACCCTCACCCTGTGCCTCGCGCACGATGAGCATGGCCTCGCGCTCCGCCTGTTCCTTGGTTTCCTGGCGCAGCTGCTGGGCCGAAATGAGAGCGTCGTTCATAGCGCGATCGCGTTCGCGAAACGCGCGCAGCTGTTCGTGAAACGAGCGCGCTTTCTGATCGAGATCCTGATTGATGCGACCCAGTCGTTCCAGTTCGTCGGCGACCTGATCGCGAAACTGGTCTACGCGGGCTGGCTCATAGCCACGGAAAGCGTGGCCAAAATCGTAACGCCGTACATCGAGCGGCGTGAGATGGAATCCTTCATCAATCATTGATCGCGGGCTCCGAAGAGAGCGCTGCCGATTCGGACCAGAGTGGCTCCTTCCTCAACAGCAATCTCGTAGTCGTTGGACATCCCCATTGACAGTTCGGTCGCAGGATGACCGGCCCCCGCCAGAACCTGGCGAGCGTGTCGGGCACCGGCGAACGTCTGCCGTAAAACAATTTCGGACGCATCGAGCGGGGCCATGGTCATCGCGCCGATGACGCGAATACCAGGCATTCCCACCAGACGATCCGCTTCAATACGCAACTCTTCGGGCGAAAATCCACCCTTGGTTGCTTCGCCGGAAGTGTTCACCTGTATCAGCGCGTCCACCGCAAGCTGTCTCTTCAAACCAAACTCGCACACCGCGTCGGCGAGCCGACTGCTGTCGAGCGAGTGCAACAAAACAAAGTGCTCCAATTCGTGAACCTTGTTCCTCTGCAGATGGCCAATCAGATGCCATGAGACCGGAACGGCTACCGCCGCCATTTTTGGCAGCGCTTCCTGAACTCGATTCTCCCCGCAATCCCTCACACCAGCTTCCCAAGCCTCCAGAGCGGCCTCGGGTCCATGTGTCTTGGTGACAGCTACGAGCCTGACCGTCTGCCCGTATCCGCCGCGGCTGGAAGCAGCCGCGAGCCGGTCACGGATCTCCGCGACTCGCTCCGGGAGATTCGGAAAATGCATAGCCATGAAATTTAACTACAGAGGTTTGCGGGTGGCTCCTCCGACCCGCAGTCAACGCGGCCGGTGCCCCAGGGCCCGGTGCCGAATTCGCTCAGCCCCTTCAAATCGTGCCTCAGCCGTTCTATCTTTTCATCCGGATGAACGGATCGACCGCGACAGTCTTCGATCGCCTGACGGCGCTTTCTGATCCGACCCGGAGTCGGCTTCTGGCGCTGCTCGACAGGCACGAGCTGACTGTCACCGAGTTGTGCTCGGTGACTCAGCTGCCCCAGTCAACTGTGAGCCGGCACCTCAAAGTGCTCGGGGACGGTGGCTGGGTAACGTCGCGCGCCGACGGGACCAGCCGGCGCTACCGCGGCATGGGCGACAAGCTCGACTCGGCAGGTCGCAGGCTCTGGACGCTCGTTCGTGAACAGGTCAGCGCCGCACCTTCCGCGCAGAATGACACACAACGACTCCGCTCGGTTCTGGCGGAGCGTCGCAGCGCATCGCAAGAGTTCTTCTCGACGGCCGCGGGCCAGTGGGACCGTCTGCGAAGCGACCTGTTCGGTGATCGGGCTGACCTTGTTGGATTGCTGGGGTTGCTGGACGAAACCTGGTCGGTCGCCGACCTCGGCTGCGGGACTGGCCAGGTATCGGAGATGCTGGCGCCGTTTGTCGCACAGGTGGTGGCAGTGGACGAGTCGCAGGCGATGCTCTCCGCTGCGCGCAAGCGACTGCACGATCATGACAACGTGTCGGTGCGCGAAGGCGATCTTGGCGCACTGCCGATCGACGACGAGTCGATGGATGCGGCGTTGATCTTTCTGGTGCTGCATTACACCGCAGACCCGGCAGAAGTGCTGAGCGAAGTCTACCGCGTGCTCAAGCCTGATGGACGAGTGCTGGTAGTTGACATGATGCCGCACGAGCGGTCCGAGTTTCGCAACATCATGGGCCACGTCTGGCAGGGGTTCGGCGCCGATGAATTATCGCGTTGGGCTGAGCAGGCCGGGCTGCACCACCTGCGCTATCGACCACTCCCCGCAGATCCGCTTGCGAAAGGACCGACGCTGTTCGCCGCTTCGGCGCGACGTCCGACGGAGCATGCATCTGGCGAATTTGCACACACGCAGGATACGCTGCGCAAGGCGGCTTCGACTGCATCTACATCCACTCCGAAACCCGGTAAGAAGACCGGTAATTCACAACACAAAACGAGATAGCTATGGCCACCACCACCAAACCACGCACGTCGCCCGGAAAGGGTGCGGCGACCAATCGTCCGCCCTTCAAGGTCGCCGACATCTCGCTTGCCGATTTCGGCCGCAAGGAGATGCGTCTCGCAGAACAGGAGATGCCTGGCCTGATGGCACTGCGAGCGGAATACAAGGGCAAGAAGCCGCTTGCTGGCGCACGAATCATGGGTTCGTTGCACATGACGATCCAGACTGCGGTGCTGATCGAGACACTTACTGAGCTCGGTGCAGATGTGCGCTGGGTCAGCTGCAACATTTTCTCGACGCAGGATCACGCTGCTGCGGCTGTTGCAGTGGGCAAGAATGGAACTGTCGACAAGCCGAAAGGCATCGCGGTTTTCGCGTGGAAGGGAGAGACGCTCCAGGAGTACTGGTGGTGCACCGAGCAGGCGCTCATGTGGCCGGACGGCAAGGGCCCGAATCTTCTGCTCGATGATGGTGGCGACGCGACCATGCTCGTCCACCGCGGTGCGGATTTCGAAGCAGCGGGCAAGGTCCCCGCGTTCAATCCCGCGAAAGATGCCGAGGAATGGGGAGTGATCCTCGATCTGCTGCGCGCACAGTCAGTGAGCAACCCGGGGAGATGGACTCGCGTCGCGGCCGATATACGTGGCGTCTCGGAGGAGACTACTACTGGCGTACACCGTTTGTACGAGATGATGAAGGCAGGTACGCTGCGCTTCCCGGCGATCAACGTCAACGATTCAGTTACAAAGAGCAAGTTCGACAACCTCTACGGCTGCCGCCACTCACTCACTGACGGCATTCTACGTGCAAGCGACGTGATGCTCGCCGGCAAGGTTGCCGTGGTGTTGGGATACGGCGACGTCGGCAAGGGTTGCGCGCAGTCGCTGCGCGGTCAGGGTGCGCGCGTGGTCATTACCGAGATCGATCCGATCTGCGCACTGCAGGCGGCGATGGAAGGTTATCAGGTGACTACACTGAAGGACGTCGTATCGACGGCGGACATCTTTATCACGGCGACCGGCAACAAGGACATTATCACCGTTGACGACATGGCGAAGATGAAGGACAAGGCGATCGTCGGTAACATTGGCCACTTCGATAACGAGATCGACATGGCCGGCTTGAAGAAGAAGGGAATCAAGCGCATCAACATCAAGCCACAGTACGACGAGTTTGTATTCCCCGACGGTCATTCAGTGATGATTCTCGCCGAGGGACGTTTGCTGAATCTTGGCTGTGCGACCGGCCATCCGAGTTTCGTGATGTCGGCGTCGTTCACGAATCAGGTGATGGCGCAGTTGGAGTTGCACGCGAACTCGGACAAGCTGGAGAAGAAGGTATATACGCTACCCAAGCATCTCGACGAGAAGGTGGCGCGGTTGCACCTTGATAAGCTCGGCGTGAAGCTGACGAAGCTGTCCAAGGAGCAGGCGGATTACATCGACGTGCCGGTGGATGGGCCGTACAAGCCGGATCATTATCGGTATTAGGCAGGGCCCGTCATTCCCGGGAACGCGGGATTTCATTGATCTCTTCATGCTGCCGGAAGCAGCACGCGGACTACACCAAATCGGCTGAGATTAACGAGCAGGCGTGGATGGATCGCGTCCCTCAGTGCTGAATGAACGGCGATTCAATTACCACCCTTCCCTGCTGGTCTGCAATTCTGCGAATGTCCGCAACAGTAGCCGGGAATCCATACCAGTTTTGCACGAATGCGGAATCCAGCAGCTGATGTCGGCGTCGCAGCTCGGCACGACTCCATTCAGGCGCCAAAAGCGGTATCGTCACGATCGTCACATCTCTGCGCATATCGAGCACCTGCTGCAGATACCAGAGCGGATAGGTATCATTGTCACCATTCGCAAGGAACACCGCGCCTTTCGGCAGCGATGACAGCATCGCGCGTGATTCCTGTTCATCGTGGATCTGTTCAGTCTGGCGCAGTGTTCGAACGGCGGCCCAGTTGAGCACCATTGGCAGTACCGCGATGACGACGGCAGCGCTAACCAGATCGCGGGTGCGCTCAAGTGTCGAGTGCAATCGAAGAGCGAGGGCGCGCGCCAATTGAATAGCACCGAATCCGGCCCATGCACCCCAGCAGACGAATGCCCAGGTAAAGAAGTAGTCGCGGTCGCGCGCTTCGTGTCTCGTTCCAGCGGGAAGTACGCTGTTTCCGTAGGACGCGCCGGCGCGAAGGTTTAGATAAAGCACGACGCCGATGCTTGCCGTCACGAGAAGGATCATCCACGCTCGCCAGCTTTCACGATTGACAGCGCGATGGCGCATTGAGCCGTACATGCCGAGCAACGCATACAACACCGTCACACTGGTGCGCGCGATAGTTGGTCCAGGATCGGGCCCAAGGCCGAGCGCGAATTGCCAGTCGGCGTACTCGAATACGTTGCCGAACTGCAACCATAGCGGCGCACGACGCGGCCACAAGGGCGCAACATCATACTGACGGCGAAATACAACATCGATCAGTGCCCCGACCGTGGATGGATTCCCCTGGTTGATTGCCGGATCGTGTTGCGCACGAAACAGCATGAACAAAATCACAGAACCGCCGAGGACAGACAGCAGCAGACCGACGGCAACTGTGCGAACGCGCGGCAGTTCGCCCGCGAAGGCAATCAAATAGAACGCGGCCGGAACGGTAAGCAGCGCGGTGAGGTGAAGCGACCACGCCAGTCCGCACGTATAGAGTGTGAGCACGACCCACCGACGCTCGAGCGTCCGCGCATATCTTTGTGCGCACCAGACGATCACAAACGCACCGAGCAATGAACAGGCGTAAACCTCGGTTTCGGTCGCGTTCAACCAGACCGTTGACATGAGTCCCGCTGTCAGAGCAGCGGCGAAGGAAGCGATCGCATCACCTGTCGATCGCCAGAAGAAATTGGCTACGATTCCGAATGCCAAGGCGGTGCAGAGCGCGGAGAAGGCATTTACCGCAATCGTGAATCCGACGAACGGACCGACGACCATGCTCCAGACGCTGGCCAACATTATGTAGAGCGGCGTACCGGGTGGATGAGGTATGCCCAGTGAGTGAACTGCAGCGAGGAACTCACCGGCGTCCCAGTATGTCACCCCTCGTGCGAGAGTGACGCAATAAACAGCGAACAGAAAGCCACTGGCCGCGACATCCGGCCTCGCGAAGCGACTTCGCATTGTTGCTGCCGACATCAGGCCCGCATTTCGCCCGCCGATGTGTGCCCGGTCGTAAGGCGAGGCATCTGCCCGCCGAGGATGTTGCGCAGTTCATGCGTCGAAAGCGAGCGGTACAGAATTCCCTTGTGGGCTACCGAAATCGATGCGTTTTCCTCGCTCACAACGACGACGAGCGAATCAGTCTCCTCGCTCAAGCCAAGTGCTGCGCGATGTCGCGTCCCCATGATGCGATCCGGGAGGGGCGACTGCGATAGAGGGAGGATACATCCGGCGGCCAGTACAACGTTGCCATGGATGATTACAGCACCGTCGTGAAGCGGCGTGTACGGGGTGAAGATCGTCACCAGCAGATCCGACGACGCATTCGCCTGGAGCTCGGTGCCTGTCTCAGCGTACTGAAGCAGAGACATCTCCTGTTCGAGAACGATAATCGCACCGTGGGACGAGCGGCTCAATCTGTCCACCGCATCCACGACTTCTTCTGCGACCTCGATGCGCGGGACTCGACGCAGGAAGCGCGCGGTGCGGGGATAGCGCAGCCTGTAGAAGAGGCCGCGCAACTCCGGCTGAAAGAGGATGAGTGCGACGACTATGGCCAGCTCCCACCAGCTCACGTGCGCGCCTCGAGTATCGTGGCCGCTACGTCGAGCGCATGGCGGTTGTCGCGCACGTCGTGTACGCGAAACCATGTTGCGCCAAGGGTGAGAGCGACCACATTCGCGCCGATCGTACCGGCTCCGCGTTCAGCTGCCTCCTGCACGCCCGTAACTCCTCCGATGAAGCGCTTGCGCGATGCGCCGACCATTACCTGAAAGCCAAGCTCAAGCAATTTGGGGATGTTCGCAAGGGCCGCAACGGTCTGCTCCGGCAGTTTGGAGAAGCCAAGTCCAGGATCGAGAACAATCCGTGCCGGGTCAACACCGGCAGCAATCGCCTTGCGGGACGCGATGCGCAGCTCTTCCACGACGGCGCCCACGACGTCGTCGCCCGAATAATTGACGTCCTCGTAGCTAGCCATGCTGGCTATGTCGCCGCGGGAATGCATGAGGATGAGCGTGCAATCCGTTTTCGCTGCGACGGCAGCGATCCTCTGATCAAGACGGAGCGCCGACACGTCGTTGACAATGGTCGCACCAGCAGCGACAGCGGCCTCGGCGATATGGGACTTGACCGTATCGATGGCAACTCGCGTAGCGGGCCAGCGCCGGACAATCGCCTCAATGACCGGGATTACGCGCTCCAACTCTTCGGTCGCTGTGACGGGCGTAGCGCCAGGGCGAGTGGATTCCCCGCCAACTTCGATCACATCGGCGCCCGCGGCGATCATCTGGCCCGCGTGTTCGATCGCCCGAGGGGATGACAAAAAATTACCCCCGTCGCTGAAGCTGTCGGGGGTAACGTTTAGCACGCCGACAATCGTCGGCTTACGCAGGCGCTATCTCCGGTCCGCCGAACAGCGGCGGACGTGCGAGCTTCGGATTGGGAAGCGCAGATGGAACGGGTACTGGAGGTGCGGGCGGTAGCTCTGACGGTGCCCGCGGCGGGAGTGTTTCCCCGCGCGCGAGCATTTTGACCTCTGCTCCGGTCAACGTCTCGCGTTCGAGCAGCGCTGCCGCAACGGCATGAAGCAGATCCAGATTCTCCGTGAGGACTTCCGTAGCACGTTGGTACGACTCACGGATCAACTTCGAAATCTCGGCGTCAACGAGCTGCGCAGTGCTGCTTGAGATGTGACGACGACTCTGAATTTCGCGGCCCAGGAAAAGTTCCTGCTCATCGTCACCAACGAGGATCGGCCCGACTACATCGGAGAGACCCCATTGCGAGACATATCGACGAGCAATGTTGGTCGCCTGCTGAATATCGCTGGCGGCGCCCGTCGTGACGTGCTCCTTGCCGAAGACGAGTTCCTCAGCGGCACGACCACCGTACGCCTTCACAAGTGTCGCCTTCAACTGCTCGCGCGTGATCGAGACGCGATCATCCTCGGGAAGCGTGAAGGCGAGACCCAGCGCACGACCTCTCGGAACGATCGTCACCTTGTGAAGCGGATCGTTACCCTTGACCTTGATCGCGCAAATCGCGTGACCACCCTCATGATAGGCGGTGAGCTTTCGCTCAGCGTCCTTCATGACCATCGATTTGCGCTCGGCGCCGAGCATGACCTTATCCTTGGCGTCTTCGAGGTCGACCATGAAGACCTTGTCGTGGTTGCGACGCGCGGCGAGCAGCGCACCTTCGTTCATGAGGTTCGCCAGGTCGGCGCCGGACATTCCCGGCGTGCCCCGAGCCAGCGTCGTAACATCCACATCGTCAGCAACCGGTTTGTTGCGCATGTGAACGCGGATGATACCCTCGCGACCACGGAGATCCGGTGCGTCGACAACAATCTGACGATCGAAACGGCCCGGTCGGAGAAGCGCTGGATCCAGAACGTCGGGCCGGTTGGTGGCCGCGATGAGAATCACGCCTTCGTTGGATTCGAAGCCGTCCATCTCGACGAGAAGCTGATTCAACGTCTGCTCGCGTTCGTCGTGGCCACCGCCCAACCCAGCACCGCGATGGCGACCGACTGCGTCGATTTCATCGATGAAGATGATGCACGGCGCGTGTGCCTTGCCCTGCTCAAAGAGGTCGCGGACACGGCTTGCGCCGACGCCGACGAACATCTCGACGAAATCTGAGCCCGACATTGAGAAGAACGGCCGAGCGGCCTCACCAGCAACGGCGCGTGCCAGTAAAGTCTTGCCGGTACCAGGAGGTCCTACGAGCAAGCAGCCCTTTGGCAGTCGTCCGCCAAGCTTAGTGAATCTGGCTGGGTCCTTCAGAAATTCGATGATTTCCTGGAGCTCCATCTTGGCTTCATCCGCACCGGCGACATCTGCGAAAGTCACCTTGGGCGAATCGGCCGTGAGCAGCTTGGCCTTGGATTTTCCGAACGAGAATGCGCGATTTCCACCCGACTGCATCGACTTGAAGAAGAAGATCCAGATGCCGATCAGGAGCAGATATGGCAGGAACTGGACGAAAAAGCCGAGCATCGACGAGTGCGCATCTTCCGCATCAATCTGAACGTTATGATTGCGGAGGCGTGCAACTTCTTCAGCAGAGTTGGCTACCGGGAGGCGCGTTGTGAATTTACGCGCAGGAGTCTTGGCGCCGGCGACGGTTACCGGCTCCTTGAACTCACCGACTACCTGCGAGCCACCCTGGATCGTGACCTTGCTGATGTTGTCGTGATCGAGCTCCTGACCATACTGAGTATATGAAACGAGCTGGGCTGCATCACTGCCACCACCCGAGTAGCTGATGAACACTACGGGGATGAGTAGCACGAGCACCCAGAGCGCCAGAGTCTTGGAGAATTTGGCCCAGCTGAACGGCTTCTTGGGGCCGTCGCCAGAGGGACGAGGGAGCGGCATTTATTCTAAACTCGCTATATAGGGCAGGTGTCTGAAATCCTCTGCATGGTCGAGGCCATAGCCGACCAGGAATTCATTCGGAGCGTCGAATCCGACGAACCGGGTCTCGTATTGAAGCTGCGTTGCGATTCGCTTGTCGAGCAATGCACATATCGAAAGCGATTTGGGCTGGCGAACCGCCAGCAGGCCCATCAGGACATTCAAAGTCCGTCCGGAGTCGATGATATCCTCGACCAGAAGGATGTGTTTCCCTTCCAGAGCGGTCTCGGGGTCGTACAGGAGTCGAACGTTACCGCTCGAAACCATGGATTCGCCATAGCTCGCGGCAACGAGAAAATCCACCTGAAGCGGGCGAACGATCTGACGCACCAGATCGCTCAGAAATATGAAACTTCCCTTCAACAAACCAAGGACGAGCAGATCACCGTCAGGGTAGGAAGCGGTGATTTCATCGCCCAACTCCCTTACCCGCGCGGCGATTGTCGGCTCATCAAAAGCAATGCGCACGACCTTTCGACCAAGCAGGCGTGGGTCTGGATCAACCATGCGATACCGCTGAGCGGAAGTCGATCGTCTGGCGTTCCATGTGGACGCGGACGCCGCCCGATAGCTGGATCTGTTGACCTGTTTCACCCTCTATAGTAAACGCGGCGAGCCGCTCGGTTCCGCGCCAGTCGAGAACGATACCGGCTCGCGCGCAGAGGGCGGGCCAGAGGCAGCGCAAGGAATCGACGGAAAAGTCGCGGAGCGGCCGACGATCGAACGAGTGATTTTGAGGCGAATCGCTCATCATGGGAAAACTAAGGGCAATGCCCTCCATTTGCGCCCGCCAGACAGCAGCTTTTTCGGCAATCTCCAGCATTGAGCTGGCGAAACCCGGCGACTTCCGTTCGAGCCCGGGCAGAATGTCGAGCCGGACACGGTTTCTGAGATGACGGCGATCGGAGTTGGACGGATCGGTGATATACCGAACAGCCGCGGCGGCGGCGTACGCGGCGATCTCGGCGCGTGACGCACGGAGAAGCGGTCGAGAAATGGCGGATTCTGCCAGCAGGCCCGCGAGACCGCGTGGACCGGCTCCCCGGAGGGCCCGGATGATGACCGTCTCGATCTGGTCGTCGAGCGTGTGGGCGGTAACTACGGTCGCACCCAACCGGCCCGCTACATCGTTCAGGAAGCCCCACCGGGCGGCGCGCCAGTCGGACTCGGAGTGTCCGACCGTGTCAGCGGCGGCGCTGACGCAACCGACCCCGAGCTCAAGCGATCGTTCGGCCACGAGAGCGGCGGCGGTCCGAGCCGCGCGCCCGGTCCGATGGTCGAACGTGGCCACTGTGAGACGCTGATGATCAAGCGTTTCGACCGCCGCATCGAGGAGAACCATCGAGTCCATTCCGCCGGAGACCGCGAGGAGCCAGTTCCCGCGTCCGAGGGCTGCGACGCTCTGCCGAATTCGCAAGACGGTGTCGAGATCGGTACCCATAGTGTTAAGTTACCGGCTCGCCGTTTGTGCGGCACCAAATTCACTCTTACACGGTTGTCGATCGATGCTACAGGGACATTTGGGGGTCGAAGCGAATGGTCCTCTCGGACTTCTCTGGGTTTCTCTTGGCCTCGTCGGTTTCTACATTGCGCTGCTGTGGCTGAACAGCCTGCTCGGCACTTTTCTCACGCCGCTTTTCGTCATTCCTGCGACGTGGTTGATGGATCACCTGAAGCGCCGCAAGGCGAAGCGACAGGGACACGAAGTAGCGCCCTGAGCGCGCATTGCAGATTGCGAAATCATCGTAATCTGCAAAACGTTTCGTGGGCCCGACGCGTATTCACGACAATGCGTACTCGGGCCTTCTCTATAGTTGCAATCCTGCTAGGCGCGACAGTTCTCGCGCCGTTTATCCCGTCGCTGGCGGCTCAGGAGTCATACCAGCGCCGAGCGACCACGGCAGCGACAGACACGCTGCCATTGTCGCTGAGCGATGCCGTAACGCGCACAGACAGAATTGGTGAGGAGGTTCAGGTTGCACGCGCAAACCTTTACGCCACCGGTGCGCAGGCAACTGTAGCGCGCGCCGCGGGTCTGCCGCAATTGCGAATATCTGCATCCGAGAACCGGACGGTCGCGAGCGCTCGCGGTCAGGCGGTCGGCGCGGTGTTCAACCAGCCGTACAGCTATGCAGCAACGCTGAATGCTTCGCAGTCGTTGTTCCAGGGCGGTCGGATTATCAATGGCATCCGCGCCACGCGCGCGGCAACAGGCGCATCCGCGCAGGACCTGGCGGAGACTCGGTCGTTGATGAGTCTGCAGACGCAGATCGCGTACATCAACGCGCTGTTCACGCATCGGCTCGTTCAGATCCAGGAAGGGAATCTTGAGCTCGCGAGCGCTCAGCTGAAGCAGGCGGAGCAATTCGAGAAAGCGGGCCGCATGTCGCGCTACGACGTTCTCCGTGCACGTGTCGCCCTGGCCAACATCGAGCCGTTGGTGCTTCAAGCGCGGGAAGATGCCGAAGTTGCGTCACTCGAGCTCAAACGGCTGGCGAACATAAAACCTTCGCAGCCGCTCTTGCTTACGACGTCGATCGACTCCGCTGTGATCGAGAATGTATTGGCGTCGGTTGATACGGCAACAGGGCCCGAGAACCGGCCAGCTCTGGCATCCGCTCAGTTCAACGCCCGAGCGAGAGAACTTGGCGTTTCAATCGCGCGAGCCGCGACGCTCCCGACGATCACATTCAACTTCAATTCCGGTTACGGCGCGTATCCCGTCAACGGGGACATCTTCCCACCTGGCCGCGGCGTATTCAGCGAGGTGCCATGCGCTGCTGGCAGTACACCCGACAAGATATGTAAAGCGCAGAACGGTGGCTGGTTCAGTGATCGGTCGTTCGGGTTCACAGTTTCAATCCCGGTCTTTGATGGGCTGTTGACAAAGGGCAATATCGACCTCGCCGGTGCGCAGTCGCGTATCGCGAAGGAACAGTTGGCGCAAACTCGTGAGAACGTGTTCAACGACGTCGAACGTGCCAAAGCAGATCTCTCGAGAGCCCGCGCCCAGTATGGCGCACAGCAGCAGAATGTCGCAGAGGCAAAGGAAGCATACGGACTCGCCGCATTGCGGTTCGCACGTGGAATGGCGACCCAGCTTGAGGTATCTGACGCGCAACTCGCATTGACAACTGCGCAGACGAACCAGGCGCGATCGATCTACGACGTCTATATAGCGGCCGTTTCGCTCGCACAGACGCAAGGCCGGCCGCTCCCTCTCCCTTCTACAGATAATGCACCTAATCAGTCAACCGGCGGCGCAATTGCGGATCGCTGATATCGCGCTCGCCCTCGTATTGTGCGCGACGACGGCCGCGTTTGTCGGCTGCGGCGACGCCACGGCAGACGCCGGGACGAGCGCAACAGCCAAGGGCGCCGCTAATAATTCGAAGACACGCAGCGTCGCTGTCTCCCCGTCCGACATTGCGACGGTGCACATCGGATCGCTTTCTGACGGCGTACCAATCACGGGACTGCTTCGGCCGCTGGAGAGTGTTGACGTCCACTCGCGTATCGAGGGCGACCTCACAGGCGTGTTCGTTCGCGAGGGACAGCACGTTGCGAAGGGGCAGATGCTCGCGCAGTTCGAAGCCGTGGTGCAGCAGAGCAGCGCCGCGAGCGCACGTGCAGGACAGGCCGCGGCGAAGGCGGACCTGTCGCAAGCTGAGTGGAATCTGAAACAGAGCGGCGATCTTTTCCACGCTGGCGCGATCTCCGAAGCGGACTACCGCGCTTCACAGCAGGCGTCGGATGCAGCTCGCGCGCGCCTGGCTGCTGCGAATGCCGCGGTGGATGTAGCGAATATCATCGAGCGCGATACCCGAGTAGTTGCGCCATTGACGGGGGTCATTGACAAGAAGCTGGTTGATGTGGGGGAGCATCTGTCTTCCGGTAGCCCGATGTTCACGTTAGTACGAAGTCAGACGCTCGAACTTGCCGCAACTGTTCCGGAAAGACGCGCTGCTGCAATCAAGATTGGACAGACTGTACAGTTTTCCGCTCAGGGTCTGGACTTCAATGGCAAGGTCGCGCGCGTAAGCCCGACCATTGATCCGACCACGCGCGCTATTACAGTCTATGTGGACGTAGACAACTCGAGCGGAGCGCTCAAGGGCAACAGCCTGGCCACGGGCGACGTGATCGCGAGTACCGTCAACGGTGTACTGCTCATCCCGACAACGGCATTGCATCAGACGGCGGACAGCGGCAAGACATACGTGTACCGCGCGAATACCGGGCGCATCGAGCAGGTTTACATCACACTCGGAATCGTGAACGATCAGGCTGGCCTTGCGCAGGTTCTGTCCGGGCTGACAACTGGCGACAAGGTGATGGTTGGCAACCTCGGCACCATGTCCCCCGGAACAGAAATTCAAGTCATCGGCGGTGATCACGCGCCGGGGAAGCAGTAAGTGTTCATATCCGACGTTTCGATCAAGCATCCTGTATTTGCCACCATGATGATGGTGGCCCTTGTGGTACTCGGAGTCGTGTCCTATCAGCGACTCGCGATAGATGAATATCCGGACATCACATACCCTACGGTGATCGTCCAGACTACCTATGCGGGATCGTCGCCTGAAGTCATGGAGCGCGACGTATCCCGTCCGATAGAGCAGGCGCTCAATACAGTTCAGGGGATTTACGAGCTGACATCGACGTCAGTGGACGGAACGTCGCTTGTTCGCGTGCAGTTGAATCTGGGTGTCGACGTGCTTGCCGCACAGCAGGACGTGCAGGCGAAGATTGCCCGCATCCGCCGCTCGCTCCCGCCGAATGTGGACGAGCCCGTCGTGCGTCACTTTGATCCGAACGACTCCCCGATCATGTCGATCGCGGTGCAGAGTCCGTCGCGACCAATTCGCGAACTGACCGATCTTGCGACGGAAGCGATATCTCAGCGACTGGAGGCCGTCCCAGGCGTCGCTGCTGTCAATCTTTCTGGCGGTGAGCAGCGGACGATTCGCATCCAGCTCGACCCGACCGCGATGCGCTCATACGGAATCACGCCTCCCGATGTGATGACGGCTCTTCAGAATGAGAATCAGGAAGTTCCGGCCGGCCGAATCGACAAGGACGCGACAGAAACGCTTGTGCGAATCCGCGGCCGCATTGTCGATCCGAAATCCTTTGGAGCTATCGTAGTCGCTGTACGCGGCGGCGCACCCGTGCATTTGCGCGACCTCGGCACGGTCATCGACGGATCAGCTGACAAGCGAACTGCAGCGCTTCTGGATGGCCAATCCACCGTTGCTCTCGACATCCAGAAGATCGCTGGTTCCAACACGGTTCAGGTGGCCGATTCGGTGCACGCTGCGATTGCAGACCTCGCGGACATCGTCCCCAGTGACGTCAGGCTTACCGTGATTCGCGATGACTCGCAACGCATTCGGGCATCGCTGTCAGACGTTCAGCTCAATATCCTTCTCGGCGCCATTCTGACTATCGCGATCGTCTATCTGTTTCTCAATTCATGGCGATCGACAATCATCACCGGACTCACGCTACCGGTAAGTGTCATATCCGCGTTTTTCGTGATGTGGCTTTTCAACTTCACCGTCAACACGATGACGCTTCTCGCGCTGTCGCTCGCTATCGGTTTGCTGATAGATGATGCGATTGTCGTGCGCGAGAACATCGTGCGACACGTGCAGATGGGGAAGGATCACGTCAAAGCCTCGATGGAAGGCACTGATGAAATCGGAATGGCGGTAATATCGACGACGCTGGCGGTCATGGCGGTGTTCGTACCCGTTGCGTTCATGGGCGGTATCATCGGTAAGATCTTTTTTCAATTTGGCGTTACGGTCGCTTTTGCCGTGCTCGTTTCGCTGTTCGTGTCCTTCACGCTCGACCCAATGCTGTCGAGCGTCTGGCCCGATCCGGATCTGGAACATGAGCTGGGCCATGCTGGTGAAGTCGACTATTCCAAAGTGCGTAATCCAATTCGAAAGGTTGCGCTGCGCTTCAACGCGCTATTCGAGCGAGGAGCGGATCGTTATCCGGCATGGCTGGAATGGGCCTTGAAGCATCGTGCGACGGTAATCGCTGGCGCTGCGGCATCTATCATTGCTGCCCTGGTGATCACAGCCAGGCTCGGATTCACATGGTTGCCTGACACGAATTCCGACGAGTTCGGGGTAAGCGTGCGCACTGCACCGGGCTCGACTATCGAATACACGGTCGATAAATCCGAGCAGGTCGCCGAGTTCCTGAGAAAGCAACCTGAAACCAAGTTTACGTACACGACGATCGGATCGGGGTTGCGTGGCACACCCAATTCGGGTTCGATCTACGTGCATCTGCAGCCTGCGTCCGACCGTTCCGCGTCGGTACAGGACATTCAGAACAGATTGCGTGGGGCTCTCAAGCTGATCCCCGGGATCACTCCCACAATTCAGAATGCATCATCAATTTTCGGTGGTCGCGGCCAGCCGATTTCCGTGAATGTGCAGGGTCCGGAGGAGTCGCGGCTCAAGCTCGCAGCGGCCCAGGTTCTCGAGGCCATAAAGACCGTGCCGGGGGTCGCCGAGGCAAACTCGAGCGACGACGGAAACATTCCACAACTGAATGTCGATGTGGACCGGGACCGCGCGTGGGCTTCGGGTGTCGGCATCGCGTCGGTGGCGGCAACGCTGCAGCCGCTATTCACGGGGCAACGCGCGACTCAGTGGGAAGATCCGAACGGCTACTCGCACGATGTGATCGTGGTTTATCCGGACTCGATGCGGCGTTCGATCAACAACGTTGCGACGATTCCTATTGCGAGCACCAATATCGACCCGACGACTGGGCGGCCAGCCATCATTCCGCTGTCTCAAGTGGCGGATGTGACACTGGCAACCGGCCCTCAGCAGATAAGCCGGCGCAATCTGGAACGTCAGATCGGAGTCTCTGCCGGTGTGCTGCCCGGATACAATGTTGGAGATGTTGCGGCTGAGGTACAAAAAGCGATCGACGCGCTTGGACTTCCGGTTGGCTACCACACGGAGTTCGGTGGCGATGTCAAGAACCTCAACGAAACCAAGGGTTACGTCGGCAGTGCGCTGTTGCTCGCGGTTGTCTTCATATATCTGATTATCGCGTCGT
>Ga0209483_1000379_pt1 | contig 39679 bp, 42 predicted proteins | sample NGEPerA_FD_184508 | JGI IMG/M metagenome (GOLD analysis project Ga0209483, IMG submission 184508) | Arctic peat soil microbial communities from the Barrow Environmental Observatory site, Barrow, Alaska, USA - NGEE PermafrostL2-A... | ecosystem: Environmental > Terrestrial > Soil > Wetlands >...
ATTGCGAAGGTTATTACCGGAGTTCAGTTCCGAAACGGAGTCGAAGTACCGAAGAAGGACCGTCAGAAAATCGCCGCCTGATCACATCACCATACACAACTCTTGACAATATCTCTACGCTCGTCGTGTCGCCTCAAGCTCAAGCTGAAGCTTAACAAGTTCTTCCGATTCAGGCATGCGTCGTTCCTTCAGTTGTTGTAGAAGGCAAGTTTGTAGGGATTTCCGTCGATCATCACTTTCAAATATCCAGCCATGGTTTCGGGAGTCGCAAAGCCCGCGGATGCCGTGAATGAAACAGCAGTCCCTGAAGAGAAGCTCCAAACATAGGAAGTGGAAGCATTCATTGGTATACCGAACCTTGTGGTTGTGCCGGTCACGAACTGAATTTCGTTTGCCGAGCTAGAATAGCGAATCTTCGCGGTGTTTGCAGTCGACGATAGCGCAAGTGGGATATCGTCTTTCCCGTGAAACAGATATGCGGTGCTCGCAGTGACGCCGGAAACGTCGATGGCAGCTGCTGTATACGTGCCGGTTGCATAAAACGCGCTTTGCCCGGTATTGAGATCCGCCGCAAATACGTGGTCAACGTCTCCGAAAACATGTACCCCGTTGTAGAGATGGTTTCGTCCACTAAAGGTAGGAAAGATAAGAATTCCGTTCGTCTGTTTTGTAGATGGGCCCGAACTACCGGGGTTTGTTTGGGCCGCATAAAATATCGCAATTCCCTGTTGGTTCTGATTCGGGTCCATACCATCTGAACATAAGTCAATCTCCAGACCATAGAGATTATTGGTGTAACTCGTTCCAAGATTACGCGCTTCAAATACACCAGCCCAGGTCGCGCCAGAAGAGTGCCGGTTTGCCTTGCAGTAAATGGCCGTGTTTTCTCCCGCAGCTGCGTAATTTTCAAGGTCATTGAGCTGCGTCCACTCAAACGAGGTGGAGGTAGCATTTGTCGTGCAATCGACGATCAGCGCGGCTTGGGGATTACTCCCACCGGCTGGCGCTGTTCGCGAGAACTTGCCGGAATAAGTCGGCGGATCCCCAGACCACGCTGTTACCGGGGGAATAGCCTCAACCGTCGCCCCAAGGAATTTTGCCTGTCCCGTCCAGTTAATTGCGGCAGTGGGATTTATGGATACGGTGATATCGTTTGTGTTTTGTACTGTAGATATTCCGGCGCCGCCGAGCACCGATCGAAACTGCGCGTCAGTGCCAACGATGGACGCGAAGATCTGGGATCCAGTGCCGAGATTGCTAATGGTATCTATCGTCATTCGACTTTCCTTTCAGGGCACAGCCATTGAACAAGATGAATCAGGTCGGCTCCCCACACTCCCCTTACTCAGACGACGGTAGCTTTGGCGACAGTTGGCCGGTTCGATAGCTCTATGTCGGGCGCCGCGGTTCGTCGCCCAAGTTGGCGACTCCTAAGTAAGTATCAGAAAGGCACGCTGCGTATCCATATCCGCGGTTCGGTTACGGCGTCGCGCAAACAATCCAGCCACCGGCTTTTCTTGGCACCAATACCCAAGCCACATGGAACAGTCATTTCGGATGCCACAAGCAATTCGCCGTATGAAAATATCGATGACTAAAGCGTCCGAATTCAGATCCGACAAACAGCCGACGGAGGGCAGGGCCTTGTCGTTCGTTGCAACGATGGCCCCTGTGTCACCAACAATCAAGATGAAAATTCACCGATCGGGCGGCACTTCCAATAACACCGAAGCTCCAGACCTACTCGTCTTGCGCACTGTCCATTGGCGCAATGTGACCGAAAGTGCCTTCGCAATTTCGGATTGGACGTTGGCGGCGAAATGAAAGTTCCATATTAACGTGCAGCGCGGTTCATTGCATTTTCCGAACGCCTTTCATAGTTTTCCAAGGAATGCCTCGACAAACCATCTTGTAGGACCCCTCGAATTTGCGCATCAACAATGATGAATGAACCTCGAAGTATGTTGCACTGCAAACCTATGTGACTTTGGCGCTTAGCTCAAGCACATCTAAATCGACACGAGCGAGCGTCTGTGGATGCCGTTGTGACGTACGATGGATACTCAAGGCGAACCTACGTAGCGCCCCTTATACTGCGCCGGTATAGAGTAATTGGAGGTTTACGTCTTGAACAATTCATTTCATGGACTTCTTCCGGCATGGATTGCGACGACGATAGAGAAATTCAGCTACTCGGCCAAGAAGGAAGAAAGTAAGCTTGTCGTTCAGAAGTCCGTTGCGGTTCCTATTTTGGATCCTGCGCGCTTCGTGGCCGCCGCAATGGTAGTTCTCTATCACTATTGCGCTTTTTTTCGGATCGCAACGCCGGACGGTACAGCTCGACCGTATCCACAATTGCTTCCAATAGCTCAGTATGGCTATTTAGGTGTGCAATTATTCTTCATGATAAGCGGCTTCGTAATTTTTCGAAGCGCTTCGAAATATACGGCAAGCGGGTTTATTTCCGCGCGCATTCGTCGACTATATCCCGCGTTTCTGGTTTGCTGCTGCTTGACTTGGATTGTCGTCACGTACTCGAAAGTACGGCCGCTCAGTCCATTTACATTCCTATATGGATTGACGATGTTTAATGGGGTAATCGATACGTGGAGAGGCGCAATTCCTGTGTACGTCGACGGCGCCTACTGGACGCTCACAGTGGAATGGAAGTTTTATATGTTAGTCCTGCTATTGATAACGCTAAGGCGGCGTGTATCTCTTGAATTTTTTCTCTGGGCTTGGCTTTGTGTATCGGTCGTCTATCTCGCTCATCCCTTATTCTGGCTTGAATCGTGGTTATTGGCACCGTGGGCGCCCTACTTCGTTGCCGGCGCGGCGGCGCATTTAATTCAACAACGCGGATGGCAAAGGCAATTGGCATTGCTTGGGGGCGCCTCATTGTCGATAAGCGTCTGGCATACAGTTGCGCAATTCGATTCAGTCAGCCGGATATTCGGTTTGCCGGGCAATCACCTGATTTGCGCAGGCATAATAGTCGCCATGTATATATTTATGTTTGGTCCGGTCGCAAGGCGCATGCCGTTGTCGCCTACGAATTCTCGAGTGTGGATTTTGGCTGGGGCAGTAAGCTATCCGGTTTATTTGCTCCACGAAGGAATAGGTGGGGTAGCCTTAGATTTTTGGTGGACGCCAACTAATAGATGGATGTTTTTGGTCGTTGCGTTCACCGTTGTCCTGTTGAGCGCTTGGTTCATTCATGAATTTGTGGAGAGAAAGATCTGGGCACTCCTCGCGATGAGAACCCGCTACCTGCGCGCTTGAGACTTACGAACGCTACATATTGGATCTCCGAGAGCGCGAAAGCGGGATTGATTTCAGTCATGGCGGTGTTCGGTGATGCAGTTTTCAACCCTATCGGCGTGGAGAAGGGCGAGATTGCAGCCGTATTCGATGCGTGGTTGGTAATTTGTTCGCGGTTCTGGTCACACCGCTATGTGGCCATCAGCCGCCGTCGCACCCGGAACACGTTCGCCAATCCGAATAACGTGAACATCTGCGCCAGGTTCTTCTGGATCCCCCGGTAGCGCGCCTTGGTATGACCCCACAACCGCTTGACCACCAAGAACGGATGCTCGACGGTGGCGCGCACACGCGACAAGCGCCGGTTGCGCGCACGCTCGGCCTTGGTCAGGGCATGCCGCCTCGAGCCTCGCTGATTGACGTTGAACGCGACCCCACAGGCGTCGGCCTGGGCCTGGGCCTTGAGCACCTTGGAGTGGTACGCCGAATCGCCATGCAGGCTATCTTCGCCGCCGTGCAACAGCTCCCCCAGCACATTGATGTCGGCAACGTTGGCCGCCGTGGCCTGCACCGTATGCACCAATCCGGAGTCGGTATCGGTGCCGGTGTGTACCTTCATGCTGAAATACCACTGCTTGCCCTTGCGGGTCTGGTGCATTTGCGGGTCGCGCTGCTGCTTTGCATTCTTCGTCGACGCCGTCGCATCGATGATCGTCGCATCCACAATCGTGCCCTTGCCAGGTCAGAACAGACCGCGTTCGGCGAAGGACAGGATGTCATCGGCGGCGACGACGAAGGAGGCCGAGGCCTGGACATCCACCAGCACCAGCGCCTGCCTCAGGTGCTGTATATATAAGCGCTTCATCGGCGCAGCTCGGTTCAGCTGCGCCGAAGGGGTGATTGTGAGCGAAGATCATGGCCGCAGCGCTACGCGCCATCGCGCTCTTGGCGACTTCGCGCGAGTAGGCGCTGCTTTGCATCAAGCTGCAGCGGAACCATTCGACGTACCCGATCAGCTCGTTGCTGTAAAAACAGTCCAACGATTATCGCCAGACAGATACTGCAAAACAATACCATCTACATACTCTGGCCATCCACACTAGAAAAGAGTCCGGATTTGGCCGAAGACTAAACCCATTGAAATTTTTCACTCTCCATCAACCTATACAAAGCATCAGCCACAATCGTGCCGGCAATTTGGCTTGCGGAGTGTACTCAATCGCGTGACAACAACACTAAATTGCTCCGGCACGCCGCGGCTTTAGCAGTCGTCGCGTTTCATAGCTTCGCTCTCACGAACCATTTCGTTCAAGAGCCACTGTGGAGAGTATTTCCGGAAACCAATCTGGGCCTACTAGGCGTACAGATCTTTTTCGTGTTGTCCGGGTTTTTAATTACCCAGAGTTGGATGGCAAATCCTAGGCTTCGCATTTTCGCTGTCGCGCGGATCTTACGAATCTACCCGGCGCTGTTCGCGGCGACGTTCTTTACTATTCTGCTCGCTGGATACTCGTCGACGTTGCCGTGGACGGAGTTTCTGCGTAGTCCGCAGACTCGCCACTACCTATTGCACACTGCCTCTGCCATCGATGTTACAGAGCTATTGCCGGGTGCGTTTACGACAAATCCATATCCGCGCGCGGCCAACGGATCGCTCTGGACGCTTCCAGTAGAGTTGCGCCTATATGCCGTTATCGCCGTTGCTGGAATCGTAGGACTGCTGCGGCGATGCCGTTTGTGGGCAATAGTTATTGTTGCAATCACGGTAGTGTTGGCAGTGCGGCCCGACAGCATACCTATTCGTTTGCGCAACGACAGTGTGCTCAGTCTTGCCAGCCTGTTTGTACTTGCGTCAGCCGCCTATTCCATGCGGTCGCGCATTTTGATCTTGCCGAGTGTGGCTGGAATATGCGTTCTGCTTTACGTCTGGAACCCGTTCGGATACGTTCGCGGTGCATTGGCTTTGCCGATGCTGGTCTACGTCGTCTTGGTAGTTGCCTATCATCCACGTCTACGCTGGCGAACACCCACATTCAACGGTGTCGGTGACTACTCATACGGTATATATGTTTATACCTTTCCCATCCAACAAACTGTAACAATGCTTTGGCCATCAATAGACCCATGGACTTTGTTTGGGGCGGCACTGCCGCTGGGAGTAACGGTGGCAGCTGCATCATGGCATTGGATAGAAGCGCCTGCGCTTGGATTGAAGCGTCGGCTCACGGCGCGCGCAACAATGCCAAAATGAACATGAGCTTCTGATAATTTTTACGACTACGCTGGCCTGTCACCTTTCGCGTGAATGTCTACCTGCGTTGCCTTCCGTAACATATCTACCAGACAAGGTTGTGCGGAAGGAGTGAATCATTGGATCGTGATCAATGAGCCATATCGAGCCGCGCTGCATCGATGGACCTTGTAGAAATCTGATGTGAAAATTACGTCGTCATCGGCCAAAGCGAAATGTGGGTGGCTTTCTGTTCGCTTCGTTCGCGGCGTTACACGCTCGTGCTCTTGCAAAGCATAGAAAGCACCACCGGCCGTTGGCCGGTGCTCAATCAGATGCAGTGAAAAGAGGGGCCGAAGCTTCTCTCGCCGCTCAGAGCAGCCCGCGCTCGGCGGAGGAAAGAATGTCAGCGCCGGCGACGATAGAGTGATCCAGGATCCTGACGTCGACTAGGGCCAGCGCCTGCTTCAGGCTCTGTGTCAGAAGTACGTCAGCTCGGCTCGGTTCCGCTACGCCGGAGGGATAGTTGTGGGCGAAGATCATGGCCGCCGCGTTGCGTGCCAGCGCGATCTTGACGACCTCGCGTGGGTAGACGCTGGTCTGCGCCAAGGTACCGCGAGAGAGCTCGACGTATTCGATCAGCCGATCCCGTGAATCCAGCATCAGGGCAACGAAGACTTCGTGCTCGAGAGTCCCGAGTTTAAGACGCAGATGGTCCCGCACGGCGTTGGGAGAAGACAGTGCGTCGCCGCGACGGACGCGGTGGTTTAAGACGTGCCGCGCTGCGGCAAGCACTTCGTCAGTGGTGGCTGAACGGTACTCGTCTTGTGCATCGCGGACGAGAAGTGAGGACGCTTCGATGAATGATTGACTTGCGACATGATGTGCTCCGGTCTTGATCGGGCGGGATTGCTCGAGACCGGCGAAACACCCCGCAGCGCAAGCAGTCAGGGGTGGTCACACGGCCGCAGGACGCGAAGCGCGCAACGCGCGTGCAGCCCTTGACGGCGAGAACGGCGTGGTACCATGAATTGGCAGGCAAACCGCAATCATACCGATTTCCTCGGTTGCCGCGACCGCGGCAAACCATTCATATTTTCGCGGCGGTCCTGCGCTTCGACGCAATTACCCGCCAAATCCTACGTTCGCGCATCTTGATGGTCGAACGGACTCCTGCCTGTGCGTCGGGTGGCATCGATAGGCGCAATTGTTGAAGCCTTGGGTGCCGAGTAGCTCCTCGCGGAAAAGTGCCGACGACGACGAATGACGGTCGGAACTCTCCGCGCAAATTGTGATGGGACGCGGCCTTCTAACTAGCAGCGTCGCGGCGGAGCCCAACTTCAAGAGTAGACGCCCTAGGGAACGGCAGCGCTCTGGCGGCCGAATGCCACCCGTCCTCGACAGAATGTTATGGATCGACGTGTGCGGTCGATCGAATAGGTGGCCAATCTGGTGAAGAGTCCAGCGGCTTTCCACCGCTCCCGCATCAGCGCCTTCTGGTTATCGGTGTAGTAGGTTCGTGACCGTCGATTCATCTGCAACACTCCTTCCGCCTGGGGGCGGGTCATAGTGTGTTGCATCGACCAGTTGAATCCACCGTCGAAACCGGCCATACAAGACGCGCCACGAATCTGCGTGGCCAGCCTGTCACAGGTTTCTCGTAAGCGCGTCGGCTTGCTCCGCAAATTTTTTTGGATCATTCCTTTCCAGTCGATCGAGGTTATGAAGTTTCCACCGGATCGCCGGTAGTTCCTCCAGATGCTCAATGCCAAGCAGCGAGCACTCGGGTCGGTTGCGCGCAAGCGATATCAGGAAATTGCGCTCGTTTGCATCGAGACCGTGTTGTAGTTCATCCACCATGCGTTCGCGCGCTGCGAGGAGTTGGCCGAGTGTTATCGGCTCCGCGGTCATGCCTTGGAAGTTGTTCTCGTACTCGTAGCGGATGTCGCGCAACGTCGGAAAGAGGACTTCATGGATGGGTCGACTGTGGCAAGCCAGATAGACGACGAATGCGCGTCGAATGGCGTCGGTAATGCCCTCATGTGCGAAGAGCTGCATGACGTCGAATAGATCACGCGGGTGTTGCCGATCCATCGCCGCAACCAACTTGCCGCCATAGACGTCTTCCACTGAGACGACTGGGATTTCCAAGTCCGTCAATAGCGCTTCGCGCGCATTCGGCGTAAGCGAAGCGACGCGCACCAGATGTACCGTGCCGCGCATGACGAGGTTGACCTCGACCTTCACTTCGATGGTCCCGCGGCGCACCAACAGCTTGGTCTCTTCGGTATCAGCAGCACCGCCCATGCGGACCTGGAATCCAAGTGCAGTGAGTTGCTGCGCCGCTTGACGCATCGCGTCACCGATGCGCGTGAGCGCCGCTTCGCGCGGCACGCGATGGTCGACGAAGACCAGGTCGAGGTCGACCGACAGCCGTGGCATATCGCGGATGAAGAGATTGATGGCGGTACCGCCCTTCAGCGCGAAGTCGCCGCCGGCGAACACCACCGGCGCCACCTGTACCAGCATCCGCGCCGTGTCGAGATAGACCTCGTTCACGGCTTCAGCACAAGTAGCCCGTCGGCGGAGCGCGACACCCACGATCGCTTGCTGCCGGTCGGCAGCTGAGTGCGATCAAGCTTGGCGGCCCAGGGCAGTGAAAGCTCGCGACCGAGCTGCAGACACAGCCGCACGGTCTTGACGCTGGTGCAGCGGCCCAGGAGCTGCTGTAGCACGTCCGCGCGCAGACCATAGGTGCTCTCACCCAGCTGTTTCACCTCCTTCAATGGCTGGCGCACCCCGACTTCGCTGATCAGCTCCAGCCATGCACGTTCGGGGGCCGAAACCCGGGGCGCGTCCTTTCGCTTTTCGAAGGGACCGACCTGCAGCATCGTGGCCGGTCGTTCGTCGAATAAACGCTTGCGGTGATACTCGGCGGGAAAGCGTTCGACGAACCATGCGGGGAGGCGCTTGGCCGACCAGCCGTACAGATGCAACGTTGGTTGTTGCGACACGTAGTGCCGAACGCCATACCACTCGAGGGCCGACTTTCCGCCCACGTGCAGCCCTTCTATCTTTCGCTGCAGCAGCAGCAAGGTGGGATGCAGCGCCAGCGGCTCATTCGGGCGGCAATAGATGCCTCGGGCAAGCCGGACCAGCCAACCGGCGCGGGCGTAGTGCACCGCCAGGTCGGCCGATATGCCCATACCTGCCAGCTGCTCCGACGTCAGCGGTGCACCCGGGGTAAGGCTCGTATACAGCCGCTTTAGTCTATTCGTGTCAGTCGTAGCCATACTACGATTATGCACATTTTTCCAAAAGATGGAAATGCTTGGATTTATTCGATTAATCGTAGCCAGCCTGCGACTATCAACACTGTTTCAAATTACCCCATGGATAAACCCCGCTGCCGCCCGAACTCCCACGACACGCCGCCACCCCTGACTAAGGCCGTCATCGACTGCCCCAGGCGTTGCTCGATGACGGGACGCCATGGCACCAGGCTGAATCCCATGCCGTTGTCGAGCATGGCAAAGCGCCCGCTGGCCAGCAGCAGGCTGCGCCGGTAGATACCGCTGACGCGCTCGCCTTCGACCGCCGGATGATGGGCAAGACCCGTCTCAGCAGCGATGGCCCTCGCCGCTTCGGTGAGGTCCCGTTCCCGTAGCGTCGCCAGCAGATTGCGCACCACGACAACCCGATCGCCGCGGTGCTCGGCTAAACCTTCCGCCACCAGGAAATCGGCACGCTGCCGCATGGCCTCACGCACTTCGCCACCGAAGCCAATCGTCGCAATGCCTGCGTCCTCGGCGATCAGTTGTTTGTCCAACCACGTCGCGCCGAGCGCGCGCGCTTGGCGTTCGATCGACAGGTGCAACTGCAGCTCGATCCCCACCGACCCGACGCGCCGCGCGTCGTACTGCTGCCCTCGTTCCGGCAGGTCACTGGGTACGCGCCAGACGCCTTCGCTCACCCGCTCAACGATGCCGGCGCGACGCAGCGCTTCGAGGCGGCGCACATGGGCCTCCACCACGTCTATCGAATCGCGCGCCACACCCTGCCGGCGCAGCAGCGCGACATGCTGCTCGGTCCGGTAGATCCCGTCGCGCGCGAGATTTGCCACCGTCTTGTCCGACGCGCGCGCCTCGGGGGCGCCGCGTACCTCGACGATGCCACCCAGCGGGAATTGCTGCAGGTTCGTCCCGGGCGTGAGCGGCACGTAGTGCCCGCGGCCGTCGACGCCGTCGACCACCAGATAGGCGCGGTCGCTCAACTCGTCGGCGAGACCCTTGGCCGCAATGCGTCCGGTGACGGGCTTGACGAGCTCGACCTGCGGCAACACGTATTCGCGCGGTTGTCCGCGCAGCGCCCTTTGCATCGTTCGCAGGATGTCGCCGCGCTCACCCATCGCGGTCAGCGTGGGCTCCAGGCGCGACGACAACCCCCAGCGTTGGTCATCCGCTCGTCTTGCCAATCCCATCGCCTCGAGGTGCTGCAGCCGGCCGCGCAGCATGGCCCGATAGAGCGCGTCATCCTTCATCTGCGCAAGGTCGACGACGCCGGCGGCGGCGCGGCGCATGAGCGCCCGGTCGAGGCTCGTGAATCGCTCGTCCGTAACCTCGCGCTGCAGCCCCTGGCGGATCTCGAGCTCGGATCGGGGCCCAAGCCATTCGGTCGCGAGATCGCTTGCCCGCCGGCGCATGCCATGAGCCATGTAGTCCGGGGCAATCACCAGGTCCAGTCCGCCCGCCGCCCGACCGCGCAGCACGATGTGGGTGTGTGGATTGTCGGTATCCCAGTGATCGACCGCCACCCAGTCCAGCCGGGTCTCCAGGTCGGTCGACATCTGTTGCATCAGCTCGCGGGTGTAGCCGTGCAGGTCGTCGATCTCTCCCGCTTCCTCGACCGAGACAATGAAGCGGAACTGGTGGCGATCACCCTGCCCGCGCACCTCGAACGCCTTGACATCGGCCGCATCGGTGTCTGGACCATAGGCCTGCCCGGCGTCGCCTTCGCGCGTTACGCCGTCGCGCACGATGTAGCGCAGATGGGCCGACACCGCGGCGATCCCTGCTTTCCGTAAAACCACAAAGCGGGATTTAATGACGACTCGGCGTGCGCCGGGATTCGCAGCGTGCCGCGTCATTCCAGCGGCAACGCGTCCCCGTCCGAAGGCTGAGGCAGCGCCTGCACGACGCGCTCCCAGCACATTGGCGCCGCTCGCCGAGAGCTGTCGTAGCACTTTGGAGACAAAGCGGGGCGTTCGCGCAACGCCGCGAGACTTCGGCGCCCGCGGTCGTACACTAAAGCGATCGTCGTCACTCGAGGCCATTACGCGGCGTCCATCGCGCTCCAGCGCCGTCGAGCGATAACGGCACGCGCGAAACCGCGCTGCGCCAAGCATTTGCGGAATGTTGCAGCACTACAGCCAATCCTCCGCGTGCCGAGATAACAACTGTGCAGACAAGGCCTTGCGACCGGCCACGTGCCGGTCCTTTTATCTTGCCCTGCGCCTTTCCCACGCCACTACCTGCTCGCACGAACCAACCAAGGAGCCGGTGCACGTGTCCGTCGACGAAACCGGTCGGCGCACCAGGGACGCTCGCGACGTGGTCGATCTGACATCGACGCGGCGCATTCATTGCAACGAAAATGTGGCGAGCGGTGTGGCGACGCCGCGCACGAAGGAGACGTCAATCGGTCCGAAATAGCGGCTGTCAAACGATCCGGCGGCGGACGGATTCAGGAGAAACAGCTCGTCCTTCAACAGTCGCCGGCAGTGTCGCCACGCGGTCAATGGACGGCCGCTGAAATCGACATCGAGCGCGCGCGCGACCTGCTGCGTACCGATCACCACAATGCCACTCTGCACGCACACACGCTGTCCTGCGACCGCGGCAATCCGCTTCAGTACGGGAACGGATCGGGGCAGATAACTCCGTGCAGCGGCGCGCGCTGCAATCTCCTCGGGCAACCGCGCGACGACGTAGTCGCCGACGTGCAGTTGCGCAGGATGGCTCACCCGGTACCATCCACGTGGCGCGCTGTCGGACGCGTTATAAATGATTTGCAGCTGCGGCTTGTCTATCACCGCCGCCAGCATTGCGAAAAGCGCCAGAACCATCCAGCCACAGGTCGCCGGCTGTTTCATTCCATCGCACTTCGCGCGACGTGCGCCGCGTGCCGGTCGCTTTCGTAGACCGCCATTTCGGTGTTCGACCACAGGCGATTGTTCATCGCCTGCCAGTAGCGCGGTGCGACATTCGTCGGATCGATGCGCTGTGCCTCGATCGCGTCGATCAGACGCAGCACCGCCTGCACGTTTCGGCCACCCTCGGCCTGCAGCAGGAGGCGCGCGCCGGGAACCACGCCGGTGACGTGTTGCATGGGTTCGCCACGGGTCATCGCCTGCATCACGGCAAGCTCCCAGCGCGTCGTGCCGAAGTCGTTGGCCTGCCACAGGATGCGGCAGAAGATCGCGCCGGGTGCGAACTCGGCCACGCGCCGGCGCTCATCGATGATCCGCACATGCACAGGATCGCCGAAGCGCAAATACGCATTGATGCGCTGCGCCATGAACACCAGCGCGACGCGGGTCGCGCCAGCGTTCATGGCCTTCCCTCGCCCTCCGGGAACTCACGCTCGAAGAGTGCGCGCAACATGTCGGCGACGGTGAGCCCCTGGCGAAACGCGGCGACCTTGATGCGGCCGCGCAAGCTCGGCGACACATCAATGGTCAGGCGGGCGGTGTGGACATTGACGAGCGTGGCGTCTGCGGAGGTCGCCACGCTGTCGCCGCAGCGGATCCAGCTCTCGACAGCGTGATCGGCTTTGGGACGCTCACCGATGGAAGCCCGCCGCGCGCTCACCGCAGAAGGCCCTCAACCTCGCGGACCAGCGCCGTCATCTCGCGCGCCGCCGCACCGAAGGGCTCCAGCTCCGACGCGAGGCGTCCAGCCGCGACACTCTCCGCAAACACGATGCGCTGGTGGATCTCAGCGTCAAGCGTCGGGATTTCCTGCGATCTGAGCGTCCAGCGGGCCTCGCGGCCGATCACCGTCCGCATCACCCGCCGGTTGATGACGAAGATCGCTTTGAGTGCGGGCCGGTAGATGCGCGCTTCGCGAATCAGCACGAGCATTTCGGCCGTCGCCCAGATATCGTAGGCGGACGGCTGTACCGGTATGAGGACCAGGTCGGCTGCAAGCAGCGCTGAGCGCGCCAGTGCCGTCACCCGGGGCGCGCCGTCGATGATGACGTAGTCGACGTTGCGGGCGAGGTCTGGCGCTTCCTGGTGCAGGGTTTCCCTTGGCAGTCCCATAACCCCGAAGAGACGTGGAAGGGTCGCTTCCTTGCGGCGCTGTGACCAGTCCAGTGCGGAGCCCTGTGGATCCGCGTCGACCAACACGACCGAGCGGCCGTTGCGCGTCAATTCACCGGCGAGGTGGGTCGCCAGGGTCGTCTTGCCGACCCCGCCCTTCTGGTTGAGCAGCGCGATAATCACCGGAGAACCTCCGGTTTCTGGCGATCATCCACAGGGTGCGCGGACGGTTTTAAGTTAGATAGGAATTTGCAAAATTCCTCGTTAGATAAGTTACGGGAGACCGGAATCGTTGACGGGCGCGCGATTGCGGGCAATCGCTGCGCCTGATAGCACGAGTCCGATGCGCCTGATAGCACGAGGGTGCGTGCGCCTGATAGCACGAAGCTCTTCATGGGGAACTCACAGGGTTATTCACAGGACGACCGTGGCCGACGGCCATGGAGATGTGCTGCGATTGGCAGTGGATAAAAGAACAGCGTTTCGTCACATTGGCGCGCGCGAGAAACTGCCAGCCGGTAACCGGGTAACGATTGCCGCGCCGCGATGCGGCGCAGGTCCAGTGCAAAGTCCGAGAAGCGCGCGAGGCTTCCCGACTTGCGATACAGGTGGCGAAAGTCGAATTGCCATCCGGCAACCTGGCGACCGGCGTGCTTGCGCACCAGCCGGTAGAGCCAGCGCTCGATGCCGCCCGTGAGGCCGAAGTACGCAGCGTCGAGCGTCAGCACGAACGACGCGTCGATGAGGCCCGCATAGAACCAGTCGGGCAGGATGAGCTCGAGTCCCAGCGGGCGCCCTTCCCCATCGGCACGCTCGGTCCACTCGTTGATCCACGAGAAGCGGTGCAGGCGCCGCTCGCGAACCTGGCGGATCGAGGTCGCGACGCTGGTCGACTGCAGTCGATCGAGCGCTGCACGCAGCCGTTGGTAGTCACGCGACGAGGTCCCGCGGCCGGTGAAGGTCAGGATCTCATAGGGGGTGGTCGCAAGACGACGCGAGGTCGGGATGCCGGCGTCGCGTGCTTCGACAATCTGGCTCGCGGCCCAGATCAGCACGTCGGCATCCCAGATGGTGGCAAGACCGTGCTCGAGTGTGCCTTCAACGCGTACCGATACGGTCCCGACACGGTAATCAATCGGCTGCACGCGACGGGACTTGGCGAGCGAGAAGAACGGGTAGGCCATCAGGTCCTGAGAGTCACGTACGGCCAAGTCACTCGCGAACGTGCGGAAGGTTGCCAGTGGCTGCGAACCGTTTTCTTTCGCTGGGCCTTGCGTGGCCGCAACGTCCGGCATGCTCAGCGTTCTCCGACCATGTGAACGTCGCAGGTCATGACACAGGTCCTCGCGTTGGCCCACGCTTCGATGTCGGCGATCGCGTAAAGAACCCGGCGCCCGAACTTGTGGAATCGCGGGCCACCCCCTTCGACGCGCAGCTTTTCCAGTGTGCGTGGCGACAGCCGCAACAAGGTTGCCGACTCGGCATTGGTCAGGTAGCGCACGGCAGGTTGAGGAGCATCCAGTCGCATTACAGGACCTCGTGGCGTGTTGCAGACGACTCAGGCGATGTGTGGCGAACTGCGTGCAGTGTTGGCGTAGCGGGGAATCGCCCGCAGGGAGATTCGGCGACCCGGTGTTCATGTCCGTGCCTCGCTATCGCGTGACCGCTGGCGCGGAGCGGTAACGGAGTCGCTGTCCAATAGCGCGAGGTAGCCTTCGCGCATCAGCACGCGCCCGCGACGGATCAGGAATCGCACCTGCGCGCGCAGATCGCCGTCGGGGTGCCAGTCTTTGGTGACACGTGAAACACCGAAGAGCGCGCAGGCGATCGCACGGTGCGACGCGCCGGCGTTGAGGCCATCGAGCGCCTGCAGCGTGCGCATATGCACCGGTCGACGGCGATCCACGGGTTGCGCTATCGCCTGGACTGGTTGCGAGCCAGACCGAAGGGCTACTTCGCAAGCCTGAATGCGTCGCCATTGATTCTGCGCACCCGCTCCAGGTTCGATCACGTAGCCATAGGCGTCGCCATCGCCCAAGCCTGCGGGCACGCCGATGCGCAGGGTCGGGACGACGCTCGTGAGGGTCAGCGTCAGTCGCGCGCCATCGCACGCCAGTGACTTGTGCCCGGGCAGCGCCCAGACGCTGAACCGCGACGACGAAGGAGATGGCGCGTCGACGGCGACCAGCGTCGGCAGCTTCAGACGGGCCGGTTGCCAGATAGGTTGCGCGTCGCGAGCGTCGCGCCGGGGATCTTCAAGCGCCACGAGTCCCCATGCCATTTCGGGACCCTGTGCGCTCTGGCGCGCGGCCGACCAGTCCCGGCCGTAGTCCGGATTACGTCTCAGGTACTCCCAGGCGAGGGCGACCGGGTCGAGACAAAGTACGTAGAGATACGCCGCCCCCGCGTGCCACGCGCCTGCCGGGGCGGCATCGCGTTGCGCCAACGTGGTCTGATGGCCTTGGCTTCCCGGTATCTGCGCGCGAACGTTCATGCAACGCGAGCGTCGCGCATCGTCGTATTCGCGCAAATGTCACATTGCGCAAAACCGGAAGCTCAGGATTTGCGCCTTTACGCAAATGCGATGGCGCCTTCAAAGGGCGCTTGCAGCATCCCGCAACGATCTTGTACAGCTGTGTCCGTTGATTCATCTGCATCGCCGGCATTGGCAGATTGCGCCCGAACAATGTGCGGGAAATTCTCACCTGCCGTCGAACGCAGGATTCGACAGTGTTGAAGAACGCGCCGGGTTTGTAGACTGATGGTGGCGATCCGCAATCGTTGCGACCTTCGCCCCGCGTCTTTACATTCCGGCCGCCCGACCCGTGTTGCAACCCCTGCGCGTAGGTCCCTCGATGACCGTCCAGCCACTGGACGGCGTGCCCTCACGCCTTCAACCGCTGGTCGCCGCCGCCAATCGGGGGGACGACATCGCACCCGTCGTCGATTCGCTGGCGAAGAGCTTTGGTTTTGATGGATTCCTGTACGGGGTCAGCCTGAGTCCGAAACCCGATACGGAAAGCCGCCAATACGTCTACCTGACCTGGCCGGCATGGGAATTGGTGCGCATCTACGATGAGAACGCGCTGATCGAGGTCGATCCGCGCGTGCAGGACATCCTGCAAGGTGTGGTGCCGCAGCTTTGGACCCAGGCGAGCTATCGGGGGCGCAGCGCCACCGTAGACGCGTTTCTGGACGTCATGCGCTCGTATGGCATCGCCAGCGGCGTGGCCTGTCCGATCCGCGACCTGCGCGGGCGCACTGCACTGCTGTCGCTGAGCTCAGGGCTCTCACGTAACGACGAGGTGCGCCACAAGATGCTGGTGGAGTCGCTCGGCGACATCATGCTGTTCGGCCTTTACTTTCACGAGCTCTTCGTGCGCGGCATCGCCAACGACACGGTGGCAGCACATTTGCAAGGTCAAAAACTCAGTACCCGTGAGCGCGAATGCCTCACCATGGCAGCGCATGGTCTTTCCGGGGAGGATGCAGCCCAGCGGCTTGCGATCAGCTTGCGCACCGTGCAACACCACTTCGACTCGATCCGCAGCAAGCTGGGTGCGGCCAACCGCATGGAGGCGGTAGCGATCGGGCTCAGGACGGGAATCATCGTCATCTAGCGATCGAACCCCAGGAGCCGCCATCCGAAGGTGCCCATTATCGGAATTGACTGCCCCCCCGTGTGGACCCCTGTAGAAATCTACAATTGCGGCATCCGGGCCGTTGTGTCCAGAATTCCGTCGTGGAGTGGCGCGAAGGCCGCGTTCAAGGGAGGAACCGTCGACCTTCGGGTGCCGCTTGCGTCGGAGGTGGCATGCTGGAGGCGCTGGACATTGGTCGGGTGCAACGGGCGAGCGCGCATTTTTTGCCCCAGGTCCTGTTGCCCCTCGTGTCCGTCGCCGAGCGTGGAGAGCCACTGGAAGCCGCGGTCGAGGCGGTGGTGAAAATACTGGGGTTCGATTCGTTCATGTACGGAACGAGTCTTTGCACGCGTCCCAGCAGCGAGCAGAAAAGCTACGTCTTCACCACCTTACCTCCGGAATGGGTCGAGCGCTACGACCAGTCCTCCTATATCGAAGTGGATCCTCGCGTGCTGCACACCTTCGCCAGCGCCATGCCACTGGTGTGGGACCAGCAGTCCGAACGTGGGCGCGATCGGGCGACCGATGCCTTTCTGGAGGATGCGGCCGGGCATGGTGTGGCCAGTGGCGTCACGATCGCCGTCTATTCGGCGCGCGAAGGCCATGTGGTGGTGGCCTTCAATTCGGCACGTCCCGTCATCGACGAATTCAGGCGCTTCGAAATCGCGCGCAGCTTGGGTGACCTCTTCCTGATGGCGATCTATTTCCACGAGCTCTTCATGCGGCTCGTGATCGACAAAGACCTCCCGCCCCAGTCGTTGGGCACGCCGTTGAGTCCGCAGGAGAAGCGCTGCCTGATGTTCGCGGCGCATGGATTCACCTCGCGTGCCATCGCGTCGGAGCTCCACATCAGCGAGCGAACGGTGGAATTACACTTTTCGCACCTGCGTTCCAAACTCGGCGTCGCCAATCGCCAGGAAGCGATTGCCAAGGCCATTGCGGCATCCATCATCCGACGCGGCGAATTGCCCCAAATGACCGCCTGCGCTCAGACCATCCAGCCCGCCAATCGAACCCATAGGATGACGCAGGACCTTCGGTAGCGGCGGCACCGTCGGACCGTTGCGAGGCAATGCGACTTTCCAGAAGTGCGCAAATACGGAAAGACACGCAGCAACACAACCGCAAAGCCGTGAATGTGCAAAGCCGTATTGGCACGCAGCGTATCGGATAAAAAAGCCCCGCTCACCGAGCGGGGCTTTGCACGACGGTCTTATTCGTCGCCGCGGCGGGTCCAGTAGAGGCTCGCTTCGCCGTCCTCGCCGTCGATCAGGCGGGCGTTGACCGGTGCGGGGAACATCGGGTCATCGATCCTGACGGAGAGGTATTCCCGGTTCGCCTTGGACTGGCGCTTCCACGCAGCACCGATCTCGGTGGCGCCCGCGAGAACGCGGTAGTCCGGCGCCTTGTTGCCTGGGTTGGGAATCGGGACGATCTTGCACTTGACGTTGAGCGAGAGGGTGCGCAGCGTGCCGTTGAAGCCGTCTTCCTGCTTGGTGAAGGTGCCGATGGTCGACATGGTCATTTCCTTTCGGTTTGCAAGGACGCGCCGATTGCGCCTTGTCGGTGGCCCCAAGGCCGTGGACGGGATCGGCGCATCGTCTCGACCGCAGCGCAAGCGAAGGACCATGAGCCACGGCGATTTTGTTGCGCGAGGAAGGCGGCTCTAGCTGCCCGGGAAAATCGTTGGGGCGACGGTTGCGGCCAGGAGATCGAGCCGTCAGGCGTGCCATGGCCAGGATTCACCCCAAACAAGGTCCGCTGGGTGCGTCCTGCCCGAAAGGACGTGTGTCGATCGCGTCGCCACTGCGGGACGGCCTTGACGCCGCTCAGGCTTGAGCAGTCAAGTGCAGAGGGTCGGCAAGGACGTGCATAGAAGGTTGAACGCGAGAAATACGCAATCCGCGGCCTGCATGGGCTGCGACACGACGAGTGCCAAGATTCGCAATGAACATGGCCCAGAGCGTCTAGGCACACGCTGGTCAACACAACTTGCGCCAGCGTTCTGAGGCGTAGTGCCGCGTACGAAGCGCACAGATACGCGCGCCAATTCAGTACCTGTCCCACCGGCCGAGAGCCGGTGCTGAATCAGCCGAAATAAAATGAGGGGCCGAAGCCCCTCTTGGCGGTCAGAGCAGACCGCGTTCGGCGAAGGAAAGAATGTCAGCGCCGGCGACTATGAAGTGATCCAGGATCCTGACGTCGACCAGAGCCAATGCCTGCTTCAGGCTCTGCGTAAGGAGCTCGTCGGCGCGGCTTGGTTCCGCTACGCCAGAGGGGTGGTTGTGGGCGAAGATCATGGCCGCTGCATTGCGCGCCAGTGCGATCTTGACGACTTCGCGTGGGTAGACGCTGGTCTGCGCCAGGGTGCCGCGAAAGAGCTCGACGTATTCGATCAGCCGATGCTGTGAATCCAGCATCAGGGCGACGAAGACTTCGTGCTCGAGGGTCCCGAGCTTGAGACGCAGATGGTCCCGTACGGCATCGGGAGAAGACAGTGCGCTGCCGCGACGGACGCGGTGGCTTAGGACCTGCCTTGCTGCGGTGAGCACCTCGTCACTGGTGGCTGAACGGTATTCGCCCTGTGCATCGCGGACGAGAAGTGAGGACGCTTCGCTGGAATGGTTGCTTTGCGACATGATGTGCTCCGGTCTTGATCGGGCGGGATTGCCCGAGACCGGCGAAGCACGCCGCAGCGCAAGCAGTCAGGGGTGGTCACACGGCCGCAGGACGCGAAGCACGCAACGCGTGCGCAGCCCTTGACGGCGAGAACGGCGTGGTACGGTGAGTTGAAACGCAACCCGCACATTCACAAATGTTGTTTGGACCGTCGACGATAGGGCAATCAAAAACGTTCGCATTCACGAGTGCCGCACCGTGGAGCACTTGATCCCAATCCCATTTGCGCTATCCCGAGTCGGCGTCACTGGCCGATTGATAACGAAGGTCGCTTTGAGCGGCGGCGCGTAGATGCGCAGCCCGCGGATGAGCACGAACATCTCGGCCGTAACCCAATATCGTAGGCGGAAGGCTGCACCGATATGAGTCCCAGTCGGTGGCGGAGTACGGATTGCGCCAAGCGCGCCACAATTATGACTTGAACAGAAATTCAGTGGGCGATTGCTGCGCGCCTTGCGGAATCCGAGCGCCGTCATATGGCCCCGTCTTACCCTATTCCAAAGCGTTAGTCCGACCGCCGAAGCGGAACAACTCCAACTCGGGCTGTTGGATCGCAATTCCTGCCCGACAAGGCAGCACGCGACCTATCGACACCAGAAGCCTATCCGCTTATCTGACGAGAATTGAGGAAGCGTTCCAAGCCTAATTGGTACAGCTTCAGCGCGCGTTGTAGTGTGCACATCGTCACGCGCAGGGTATTATGCGACCATAATTCTCCAGCGTTGCCGCTTCGGATACGGCAGTCCCAGATGACCGCGCTGATCTGCCTTAAGCGCCCCTCCTACAGGGCGTCGGCCCCCGCCGTAAGTGCAAACTACCGTCGTAGGCATGCAGGTAGACCTCTTCGTACTTGATCGAGCGCCACAGCCGTTCCACGAACACGTTGTCGCGCCAGCAACCACGACCGTCCATGCTGATCGCGATGTCGTGGCTGTGCAGCAAACCGGTGAAAGCATCACTGGTGAATTGGGTGCCTTGGTCGGTGTTGAAGATCTCCGGCTTGCCGTAGCGCGCAATGGCTTCCTCGACCGCCTCGACACAGAAGTCGGCGGTCAGCGTGTTGGATATCCGCCACGCCAGCACGCGCCGCGTCGCCCAGTCCATGACCGCCGCGAGATAAACGAAGCCGCGTTGCATCGGTAAATAGGTGATGTCCATTGCCCAGACGTGGTTCGCCCGCTCGATGGCGAGATTGCGCAACAGGTAGGAGTAGACCTTGTGCGCCGGATGACGCTTGCTGGTATTGGGCTTGCGATACAGCGCCGCAATGCCCATCTTTGCCATGAGCGTGCCAACGTGCAGGCGACCGGCGTGAGGATGCCCTTCGCGTGCGAGAATCCTGGATAGCTGCCGTGCGCCGAGAAACGGGTACTCCAGGTGCAACTCGTCGATCGCACGCATCAGTGCCAAGGCGCTCTCTGACGTGGGCACCGGCAGGTAATACACGTTCGACCGCGAAATCTCCAGCAGCTCCGCCTGCCGCTTCACCGGCAGCGGGTGGGTCTTGGCGATCATCGCTTTGCGCTCGCATCGCCCACGCGACCGAGCGCGACTTCCAAAAAATCAACTTCCAATGCAAGCTGTCCGATCTTGGCTTGCATGTCCTTCACGTTCGGTCCCGTCTCCCCACTGCGTTTCTCGGTCGGCGACATGAACACTCGATCGCCCCTTCCAGCAATTGCGTCTTCCATTGCGTGATCTGGTTGGCGTGCACATCGAACTTCTGCGCCAGCTCCGCCAACGGCCGGTCGCCCTTCAATGCCGCCAAGGCCACCTTCGCCTTGAACGACGCCGTGTGATTGCGTCTCGGTCTTCTCATTGCGCTGCTCCTTTGTGGGCGATATTCTCGCCCATACGAGCAGGTCCTTCACTTAGCCGCGTGTCTCAGATTGCCGAACCAGCTCTCATCGGATGTGCTTTACAGCTTGGGCATCTGAAGGACACCAATGAAACAAAAAGCCATAAAGCGCAGACCAGCAAAAACACGGCAATCACTATGCTTACCGGTAGCCCAGCCGGATTACCTTGGAAGATCGACAAGAATGCTGTTGCAGCTATGACATTAGCGATCGCCAATACGTGCAAAAGACGATACTGCCACAGCTGATTCGTCGCTCTCGCGAAATCCGCCAAGGTCTCCATGTGGTCAACTGTTGGCAATTGGAATTCGGAACTAAGGCCACGATCCCCTTATGCGAGACGGCGTACCCGCTTTACTCTGGCCGGCGTCATCCACACTGCCGCAGCCACCACGAGCGTAGAGCGTTCGGGCCCATCCAGAGACATCGACATGATGCTGCGCCGCTTACCAAAAATTCCGAGGATCCGTGAGCGCGCTTCCAATGTCCTAGCGCAAATGGTAGACGACATAGACGATATCCATATAACCATCTGATCCCACATGGTCCCGAAAAACCTCATCCTGCATTGGAAGCAGCACACTATCCGAGTAGACTCCGTATAGATAGGAGTAGACATAGAATGCATGTGGTGGATAAGCGAGCCCCGCCACGGCCGCCGGGTCGATTGCTTGCCTGTACATAGGTTCGATCGGCCTAGTCGTGTACGCGGGCCATCGGCTCACAATAGGTGTCGCTATGTAACTCACTCCTTCGGCGTGCAAATATTGTTTAAGCCCTTTATCTCGAATGACACGCTGATAATCCCAGTCATTGACTAGGCCATCGAGATTAATTACTCGATGTCCACTCCAAAATGAAAGTGCGCCAACATCAGTTCCCGCGATAATTGAGCCTGCTGGCAGTAACGCTCCAATTGCCCTCATGCGACTGATCTCTCGGTCCGCCCCTGGAACCACAGCAAGCTTGCTCGCAGCTCTTAGGGCGTAAGCGGGCGCTACCAATACCGTCATGGCGAGCACGAAACCGAACACTCCTTTTACAAAAATGTATAGAGGAGTCCGACGCGGATCCAAGACAATTCTTGCGATCGCATAGCCCGCGCTGAAGATTGCTGCGACCGTCGGCAGTGCAAAGTATCGAGGATCGATGCTCTTCGTCCACCGCTGGAAAGCCAGCAGATTGAGCACAAGTAGCAGCGAAATGATCCACGCAGTCCGCGCAGCATGTGACCCATTGCCCCCCTTCGCCCCCAACACCAAACCTAAAGCGGAGACTATCAGGGCGCCAATTACAAATATAATATTGGCCGTCAAAAGTAGTGTCGTCCATCCGAAGCGCTGCGCCAACAATAGCGGTTCGCGCAAGAATCCGCCCTGCCAGTGGATTGCAGGAAATGATGATTTAAGGGCGCCACTAATCGGCTCCGCATGGCCCGTAGTGATGAAATTTGACAGCATGTAACATGCCAACAGTGCCCCGAAAGGCAGGATGCAGCGAAGCTTTAACCAAGGCGCTTTTCGCTGCGCAAACGTCCACACGACAAGCGGAAGACCTATAAAAACGGCCGTGTCCAGCCGCGCCAATGCTAGCAATCCCATCAACAAACCGGCAACACGTAGATACCGCTCACTGATACAAAAGAGCAGACCGATCAACAACAACGTTGCCAAGGTTGTTTCCATTCCTTGAGAAAAAATGCCATGCGCTGGGCTAACTAACCAAATTGCAACGAACACAAATCCGACGCCGATTGCAGTCCTTCGACTCGCAAGCCGCAATGCAAACACCAGGCACATCACTACCGACGTCACATAGAGTGATTGCTCCAGTGACGCGACCGCAAGTACTTGTTGCGCAGGCTGCGCATGTGGCCCCATTAATACGAAGAGCAAGTACAACAGCACCATCCACAATGGATGGTAGCCATTGGTGTAATGAATTCCATCGAAGGAAGACAGGCCATGGCTTACCAGATTATTGGCGATCACCAAATAGTAGTACGCGTCGTCCTGAAAATGGATCTGCCCAACGATTGATTTATAGCCAATGGCAATCGCGGCGGCCGTAATGACTGCGAGAAGTACTCCAATTGGCAGGTACAACTTACGTGCGTAAGCGACTCTCCCCTCCCCGCGCGCGCCCGTGATTGTCATTCGAATGACATACAGCGACGCTGAGCGGAGATTCTCGTACTTGGGACCGGTAGCTCGCGTTTTGAACAATAATTGAACTTAATCATAATAACTATTTCCTCTTGAGCTACTGCCAAGCATTTCACACTGATGTAGGGTCTGAAACATAATCGATTGCGAGGTGCTGCGGCGGTTTGAACGCTGGAAACGGCCGCTTCGCGGTCGTTAGAGTCTTGGTCACCAACCTGGTGGCGATCCCTGCGTGGCGTTTCCGACAGCATTCAGACGTCGCCAAAAAAATGCCGCAGCATGCTGCGGCATTTTCCGGCGCGCGGCGCTAACTATTATATCGTGCCATCGTTGTAAATCTCGCGAACTCCTAGGTCCACTTCACCCAACGTTCCCACCGCTTCGATATACCAGTCAACAGCTTCGACAGGTAAGCTACCGGTCGGCATCGCATCAGGGAAATAACCATTGTCGCTCGCGCATTTGAACAACGCCGACATTGAGAAACTATATGTCTGTTCAGCGCCCGGATTGCCAGCCGCCAATGTCGCGGGCGTTGTTATACCGCACAGTGAATGCGCAATAGATGGGTTTAATAGTGCAAGTTCGGCACCCGGCCAAAACATGCTGTCAGTCATCGGCCAGTTCCAGTTGCCCGTGAGAAAGTGTGTTTGGTTCAGATTGTTGATCGAGCCCTCGCCGAACAGATCGAGATACAGCATGTGCCGCATTCCCGACCAAGTGGCAATCATTATTACGCCGGAGTGAGCCCCAGGAACAAGGGTGGTAGCGTTACAAATACTGGTCGTACCCAACGCGCAGCCAGCGGTGACGTGGGCATTAATTTGTGCCTTGAAATGCAAAATGTCCGTGCCGGTGCTGGTCCCACTGTTCGAAACGTATCCTACTGTTTGGCCATTGCCTTTATTACTATGGGCACCGACGGAAAGGAATGGCTCGGTCCTCTGGTATGCGCCGAGCTGGGAACAATAAAAATCATGATCGCCGGAATCTACAATGATGTCGATTGTCTTGTCGGTGGTACCTGTCACAGACATTTTATAAAGATTCGGACTAGAGTTGACGGTCGGGTCAAGAATGATTTCGGAGGCACCAGGCGGCCCTGCCCTACATTGATCGAACGAGGGATCATTGTTCGCGTGGATTACCCAATACGTCGAGCCCGGCGAGTTGATTTCAAAATGCGTATTTGTACTGTACTGCAGGCAGCCTGCCCAAGAATCACCGACGCCCGTGAGCGAGCCGCCGCAGCCGGCCCGCGGCTGTAAGCCGCCCTGCCACCAATCCGAATCTGCAGGATATGTCGGTGGGCGTCGTCCCGCGCAGCGGAAAAAGGGGGCATCCGCGGCATTAAATAGGCATCCTTCGGCGCCTGGCAAGCCATTGCCGACATACCAGAGGTAAATATTCGAACCATGGCCATAGTTGTCGACGTAATCGGAGCGAACCTTGCCGCTCGTAATGTGGGGGTCCCAGAACGCGCCGAAGGCTGCCGTTACGGGTAGCACTATGGAGAGAATTGCTAACAGAGTTCGAGTTCGAAGGTTCATGTTATGCTCTCATTGTGGATGACAAAGTAACTGTACTCCACACCTACAAACGACTGTCAAGGAGTTTCTTTTGACATAATCAAAACGGGTTCCTGATTTCCCCGCGCTTGAACTGCCATGAAGTCGTTCACGACACCGCGTTGCCACTGCCGCAAGTTCCACCGCGTCGCAGCGATCCTGGTTCCACTTCAGTCTTTTTGCCCTCGACCGGAACTCTCCGTGCGCAGGGGTAACCATTCAGAATCAAGTGCACGCAGGGTCAATGGGCACGTCGCAACAACATATCCCACTCGCGCCTGACCTTAGCAAGTGTCGCGACGTCGCCGACGTTCAGCAGCACGCCAAGCCTTGGGTCGACTTAGCCGGAATCGCGAGTTCCACATCGACGCTCCGAACTCGAGCGCGCACCGCGGGGATTGCGACATTTGACTTGGCGAACCACTTGGCATTCTTGCGCCAATGTGATCCTCGGAGCGCTTTCGCTCGCTCGGGTTGGGCGCGACGTCTGCACCCCTTGCGATACCGCCGGCGCCTCGATTCACTTCTAAAATCACCGTGCTGCCAGCGGAACTGAGGCATCAACGTCTGGCGACGCTCAATAGCGCGCGCACCAAGCATCGTGCCTTTTTCCTAAGCATTTTGAACAGGTGTGCGTCCGTCCCGTATCATGTTTAAATCGTTGCCGAAGTAAACGCCGGCTCACGCAATTTCCTCCAAATGGTCGACCATCAATAATCTTCTCATGACAAATGGCAGCGACTTGTCGCACGAGCCTGTTCAGGCCCAACGGTGTGTGGTGCCGTGGGGCCTCCTTGAAGGCATGCGTTCGCCATCGGTCGCCCCGTGGTGGCGATCGGACATTTCGCTATCCCCGGCTGGGTATTTGTTGCCATACGGGTTCGGACGGAGCTATGGCGATTGCTGCATGGTCGATGGAACCGCTATTGCGATGCGACATCTGGATCGTCTTATCGAGTTTGATCGAGACCGGGGCATCCTGCGCTGTGAGGGCGGCATTTCGCTCGGCGCTCTCCTTGACGTTGTAGTGCCATCTGGTTGGATGCTTCCCGTGGTGCCGGGGACCCAATATGTTTCAGTTGGGGGAGCAATCGCAAACGACATCCACGGGAAAAATCACCACCATCAGGGAACTTTTGGCGATCATGTGAACGCGTTTGAATTACTGCGCAGCGATGGCGTTTACACAATTTGCAGGCCCACAACGAATGAAGTGTTTGCGACGGCCGGCGACAAGCCCATACCCGCAGTTAGCAAAGTCTCGACGTCGGCATCACCTTCAACCCTCTACGAAGCGACTATTGGTGGGTTAGGTTTGACCGGTTTGATTACGTGGGCGGAAATCGCGCTTGCCCCGCTGCCGACCACCCAACTGATTGCAGAATCATTGTCATTTCGAGATACAACTACGTTTATCGACCTATGCGAAGAGTCCGAATCTCAATACGAATACGTTGTTGCATGGTTCGATGCTTGGTCATTCAACAACGGTCGCTATCGTGGCATTCTGCATCGTGCTCGCTATGATGATTCGGGCGTGAGTGCTCATGTGCCGTCTACGCGAATCACCCATTTCCCAAAGTCTGTCACGCGATTGATGATGAATCCCTGGTCGATCCGTCGCTTCAATGATCTATATTGGGTCTCGCATCGGATGCGACCTCGTCGCTCAGTGCAGTTCAGGCAACATATTTTCCCATTGGATTCGATCGAAGGGTGGAACGCGATGTATGGACCACGCGGATTCTTTCAGTTTCAATGCGTGTTGCCGACAGAATCGTTTCGAGGCATTGATGAACTGCTTCAATTGATCGTCGATCGAGGTGAAGGATCGTTCCTTGGTGTTCTGAAGCGCTTTGGAGCCAAGCGCTCGCGGGGGTGGCTCTCCTTTCCAATGCCAGGTATTACGCTAGCGCTCGATTTCCCGAACCGAGGAGAGTCCACGCGCCGTCTTCTCGCGGACGCGGGGGACATCGTAGCCGCGCATGGTGGCCGAATTTACCCCGCCAAGGACGCCTGCATGTCAGGGGAAGTCTTCCGCGGGGGCTTTCCACGCTGGCAGGAACTTGAGGCAATTCGCGATCCGCGATTCAATTCACGCTTTTGGCAGCGGGTGACCCATTGAATATTGCGATCGTTGGGGCGACGTCGGCAATCGCCACTGCGTTCGCCCGTTTGCGAGCTTCACGTGGAGACGCGTTTTGCCTTGTTGCTCGGGATCAACAGAAGGTTGATGAAGTCGCTAAGGATTTAGTTGCCCGCGGTGCGAGTTCAGCGCGAACCCTTGTGCGTGATTTTTCGCTGCCTTTTTCCACCACGCAACTTTTAGCAGAAATTGAAGCGACCTCATGGGCTACCGATATCATCCTTGTCGCTCACGGCGTGCTGCCCAACCAGGATGCGTGCGAGCGTAACCCCGATTTATTGTCTTCGGTCATCGTTACAAATTTTAGCAGTGTCAGCGCGATATCACTAGCCATGGCCCAAGCGATGGCACCCCGTGGATCTGGGACTGTCATCGTTATCGGTTCTGTCGCAGGGGATCGGCCGCGGCCCTCGAATTACATATACGGCAGCACGAAAGCGGCGCTCGATGCGTTCTGCGTTGGGCTACGCGAACGCGTTAGGGACCGTCAAGTGCGGGTCATTTTGGTCAAGCCGGGGATGGTGCGCTCGCCGATGACGGAACACCTTCAGGATGGGGTGTTGTTTGCCAGCCCCGAAAAGATCGCCTCTGCTATCGAGAGAGCGATTGGCTCAGCGGCGGATACGGTGTACGCGCCTTGGTATTGGCGACTGATCATGCTGATAGTTCGCCTCCTGCCTTCGCAATTCGTGCGGCGCATGTGAATTGGATCAATTGGCGACGGCTATATCGCCACAATCACGACACCAATTGCCAACATTGCTACGATGAGTGACGCGCGGTCAGACAGGGCGAACCACACCGGATCGTCGTGAACCTCTCCCCTGGCCGCACACAGCCAGATGTAACAAAGCCAATACAAAAGGAGGACACACAGTCCCCATAGCCAGCCTGACGACGCATACAAAGCCACCGCATCGCCACTTGTGATGTAAAGCGCCAAAACGAGTACTGAAAGGAGTCCGCTTGTGATTCCCAGGACATGGATTGTAGGAAGGTCTGAACGCCGGTAGTCGCGACGCGTGCGGCGGCTGGCGTGATCTTCTGGCCAGCTGGTCAGTTCGACATACCGCTTCAATAGAGCGAGACTGAAGAAGAAAAACATCGATAGCGCGAGAAGCCAGTGCGAAATCGGAAGCCCGCTGGCTGCGCCGCCCACCATAATGCGAATCGTATACAACACGGCCAGCGCCAGCACATCGACGATCGCGAAGCATTTAAGCTTTGTCGAATACAGCGTGGATATCACCAAGTAAACCCCTACCCAGCCTGCAACCGAGCGTGGCATTAACGTGAGTAGACCTCCCATGATGAGGACAAGCAAGCAGGCAAAGACAATGGCTGATGACCTTGTTACCTCGCCCCGCGCAATCGGTCGATTGCGCTTAGTCGGGTGCATTCGATCGGCTTCAAGGTCGAAGAGATCGTTCAAGATATACACCGCCGACGACGCAACTACCATGGCCGCAAACGCCATCAGAGTTGGGATGACCGCGCTCGAGTTCAGCGAACGATGCGCAGCTGCGAGCGGTAAGAAGACAAGTACGTTTTTGATCCACTGATGTGGACGCGTAGTACGAAGCAGTGGGACGATCATCGGAAGCCTGTGTTATTCGCGGATGGCCGACTGTCCAGTATTAATTGCGCAATGACCCCCCGCAGTTGAGGGCAGTATCACCGGGTGCGGTTGAGCTTGATGCCACAATTGAATCGCTAGCGTCCCCTTGCTGCGATAGAGGCCGCTAATCTTCAGAGGATACGAACTTATCAGGTTCCAGGATCCCATCGCCGATGGCGCAAGACCTTCGGTCTCTGATTGTGATCGAAATACCTGTTGATAATCCGCACCGGCATTCAATGACGTCTTGCAGTAGTGGCGGAAGCTAACCAACTTCTCGTAGACATAGGCATTTGGCAATAAGAACGGTAGCAACCCGCCGGCTTCGACATTAATTCTAGGCACCCGAAGACTGTGTTCTGGCAGGGTGTTCCAATCACGGATTACATTGGCCGCTTGAAGACGTATTACTTGTAATACCCGTCCAGTATTACGAGCGCCAATCGTCGAGAATTCAAAGCTCTCATTAGCAGGCGTTTGGTGCCGAACGAGCAGTGAAAGATTGAAATTTTGACTATACCAGTACATCGTAAACGCCAGAACGGATTGTAGGCTGAGTACGGCGAATACCTGATTCCAAGTGACTGTGTTTGTGTTGTCAGCACTCCCTCGAATGCCGAATTTCAACAGAAAGAGAACCGGAATGAGTGGGACAAAGAATCGGTACGCGTACATCATATGCACCGTCCCTGCCGCAATGCCGTATACAAGCGACAGCAACACGCCGACCCATGCGCCAAAGATTGGAGGATCATGCGCAATTCTCAATAAGGCTTTACGCGTAGTGGGAAATGCGAACACTGCTAATGAGAGCGTCAGGAAGCTTCCTTGATAAGCAAGTCCCCGTGCCGCTTCTCGGGTGATGGCAACATCCGAAAGCTTAACGTAGTACGACGTCGGCAGAAAGTCGCCGTAGTAGTCCTTGCAGAACAGTAACCAGGACGCGAAAACGACCGCACATAGAATGAAAACTGCCACCGTGCCAGGGTCGCGCCGCCATCGATAGATAAGCGGCACGATCACCGGTGCCGCCAATAGACATGCGTCATATCGAGTCATAACCATCAACGTGCCGACTATCGTTGCCGTCCGCGCACGGCCGCGACTATCCGCGTGATCACCGAGAATCAACGACACGAGGAAAAGCGCGCCAATGTAAAGTACCGGGGTCTCTAGGCCTCCGACCAACCAGAACGTTACGAATGGCGATGCAAGCGCGAGCGCAAGGAATAGAACACGCATTGAAGTGTCACCGAGACGCGCGAACGCGACGGTGGTTGTCGAGACTATGAGAGCAATGGTGGCTATCACTTGATAACCCGGTACAGGGTCCGGGAGCACAAATGTCAGCAGATAGAACACCAGCAGCTGAATCGGCGAGGTTAGCGCGTTGATTCGCTCACCGACATTAAAAATTGGCCCTAGTCGGGCGTGCAAATTGTGAGCGTAGCGCGCGACAATGTAGCTGTCATCCGCAGGTCCCGACGAGAATACCCATGCGCTGATCAAAACGATCGCCGAGAGCCAGACGATGGCGACACACGATTGATAGCTGTAAATGGGCTCGGTTCTAGTCATGTCTAATTGCAGACGCGCGCAAGATGTTGGCGGGCAATTTGGTCGCCACCGAATTGTCTATTAATCCTTCGTGCGAGCGACATTCAAGGAAACACATTTGGATTCGTCGACGTATGCGTTAGTGAAGCCGGCGTTCGCGCGTGTCAGGCGTGAATGTGACAATTTCGAGGAGCTCAGGCTTCGCGGCCGCTAACGTTACTTCCCAATGATTTCTAGTCGCGGTGGAGCACCGATAGACGCGAGTGACAAGGTCCTCGGTGGCCGCTGCAATGGGATGCCCATTGCAGCGGACGGCGGTGGTCCATTCGGGCATCCAGGTCACGCGCGGATTGCTGATGACAAGCCACTCTCCCGCGCCGGCGTCAAATGCGTAGTGGATATTCGTCGGTAATCCGAACTCATAGTTGTGCGGTGGATAGATCACTCCGTGCGGCAGATCTCGGTAGACGGGCGCGGCGATGACCTGGGTCACGACATCGATTCCTAGTCCGCCGACGTGCACTGCGGGATATATCCCAAGGTCCTGATAAAGACGAAGTGCGAGGCCCATATGGCCTTTCTCTTCGCCCGCATTGCTTACCTTTTCCACGAAGTGCCGCCATTCGGGGTCGCAATGGAGTCGGATCGGCATGGCGTAAAAGACATCCAATGAATATGCGAGTGCCCCGTAGACAGGAGATGGGTTGGCGCACAGCGCGCGACCAATCGCGTCGACACTGGCAGCGTATAGCCAGACATCATTGGCCACGAGCATCCGTGAAGGGCCGTGGATAACGTCGTTGATGGCTGCTCCGTCAATTCGCCCTCCGCCCTCTCGCATGGCGTGGACAACGCCGATTCCTACCGTTAGCGAGGCAGCGAAAGCACCAACGACGCCGACCCGAACAAGATACGCATAGCGGAGCAAGCACGCGTACCAGCCCGAAGCCACCAGCAGCGCGAATCCCGGAACGATTGAATATGTCATGTAAACCGGCGTAACGGGCCGTACCCATGCCACGAATAGGATTGCAGTGAGTCCGAGCGATAGTCCCCAACGCGCACCGAGGTCACCACGCCACGCTGCAATACTTCCACACGCTGCACCACCCAAACCAAACAGCGCGGCAGCGGTCGCTATCGCACGCGGGAGTGTGTCACCAGGTGGATACAAAGCCCTAAAGATCGCATGTGGGCCTTGCCACGCGATACTCCACACAATTGCGGGGGCCCGCAAGAGGTTAACGAGACTTATGTTCGCCTCGGCAACCCTTGCGGACGCGGCAATCGATGATGCCGACGCGAGCGCGGGCAGAAATGGAAGTACGAAGCCAATTGAAATCGTCGCAAGAGCGATGATGCCCTCACGTCGCGTTTTCCCTGCAGTTCCGGAGCGTCCCACCGCGTAACACGCGGCGAATCCGAACGTCCACAAGCAAGACGGGTGCGCGTGCGTTGCCACCGCCGCCGCAAGGCCAGCCAAAAACCACCACACTGGTTTCCGAGATGCCCGGGCGCGCAGAACCGCATAGACCATGGCGAGCACGCAACTGCGAACCACGTTGGTACTTGCAAAGCCTACGCTTTCGAAGCTCGACCATCCTGGCATTGCCAATGCAGCCACCCAGATTAAGCCTAATCGTCGATCACCGAGTAACTTTCCATTTGCATAGGCAAGTGGAAATTGCAATGCACCGATGACCATTACGGTGAGCGCCGCACCGATCCAGAGAGAAGAGAATGCAAGCGGAAGAGCGAGCAGATAGAACCATATCGGACCCAAGTGTGCATGGCCGGCGAAGAGCGGCCCTTCCAGCGGTCGCGCGCCCGCGTGGACGATGGCCCATCCGATGGCAACGTCTCGCCCGGGATCATAGCCTCCGCCAACAAACGCTCCGAATCCGATATAGGCAAATGTGACAAGCCCGACCACCGCGCCTGGGAACGTTAGTCGTCGATTCAACACGCGGATGGGACTGAAGCGATAATGCAGCATGTGCACATGACGAATTGCGGGCTATTGCAGCTATAAATCGCGTTCCAACGGGCATGACGAAATGTGACGCAGTTCACAATTCTTGATTGCTGAGCTGACACATAGCGTGGTGGTTTAGAGCCATTGGCAAGCGCAAAGATGCAAACGCGGCGTTACGCAATCACATCGCAAGGTCCAATCCGAGCCGTACTAGATGTGCCAAAAGTGCGCCGATTCGTCGACGGCTCCATGCGTCGACGCCTTCGGCACCGCAACGTAAGTCGGCCATTACTTAAACATAAAACGATAACTCAACAAAATGAGAAGTGTATAGCCGGCAGCCAACAAATCATCGAGCATCACACCAAGGCCGTTCTTAATCGTACGATCGATGTGCCCAATTGGTGGTGGCTTGACGATATCGAAGAAACGAAAAATGAAAAAAGCCCATAGTTGATACAACCACTGTTTATCAAAGAAAAATAGCACTATCAAAAATGCAACAACCTCGTCGATAACGATGGCCCCATGATCGGCATTGCCTAATCGCTGGCCCGTAACCTGAGATGCCCACACGCCAACAAATAGTAATGATATGGCCACAGAAAGATATAGAGCGTCGCTGCCCAATGTGTGCAGTGCGAACGCTATTGGCAAGGCAACAACAGTGCCAATCGTCCCTGGCACGAGAGGCGACATTCCGGCGCCAAATCCAAGCGCAATGAAGTGGGCAGGATGGGCGAACAGGAAAGAAAGTGACGGTCTTCTAACCATCGAATGGGTGAAATCTCGAAGAGAATGTATTCGACCGCATTAACCGCGGAGAAGTGTTTATCGCGATTGGAGCTGAATCGCGCATGCCTACTGCTACGATACGTGGTCGGTCGTGCCCCGTCTACCGACGCAAGCACATTCAATGCGCGGGCCGTCCCGCGTCAGCTGCCCCGCGCCAGCTAGCTGCAATTGGCGCTTCAAAAATTCGCTCACTCGGTACGCAGGCGACGTCATACCGGAACCTCTAAAAATGGAAATGCCGCGAGCGCACTCGCGGCATTTCATTCTAACTACCGGACTACAGCGGACTGCTCAATCGTTGTAGATTTCAGCGAGATAAATCGAAGTGTACCCATCTGTCCCCGCCGCCTCAATATACCAATCGACTGCGTCAACCGACAGATTGCCGGACGGCATCGGATCCGGGAATGCCCCTGCATCGCTCGCACACTTGAACAACGTTGACATCGAAAAACTATAGGTGTTTATGGGACCCGGGCTACCCGTCGCCAATGGGGCAACAGAAACGCCGCACGTGGTGGCAGCAATCGACGGGTTGAGGAGTGCGAGCTCAGCACCAGGAAAAAACATGCTGTCACCAAGCGGCCAGTTCCAATTGCCAGCCAGGAAACTGGTCAGTCCCATGTTGTCTACCGACCCCTCTCCATAGAGATCAAGGTACAGCATGTGTCGCATCCCTGACCACGTTGCCATCATCAGAACTCCGAGGTGTACCCCGGGAGAGGTGCCGGATGTACAAATGCTCGTCGTACCCATGACGCATCCCGGCGTCGCGTAGTCCGCAACCTCTTCTTCGAAGTGCAATATATCCGACCCTGTCGACGTCCCTGACGTGGAAACGTATCCGATAGGTCCTCCATTGCCTTTGTCGCTATGGGCACCCACGGATAGGAATGGGAATGAGGCCTCATACGAAAAAATGGTCGGACAGTAATAATCGTGCTGACCAGGGGCAACGATCAGGTTAATAACCTTATCGCCAGTACCGGTAACACCAATTTTGTACAGATTGTCGGCGGGATTGACCGTTGGATCAGTGATGAATTCGGACATCCCGGGCGGCCCTGCACGGCACTGGTCGAACGACGGATCGTTGTTTGCGTGAATCACCCAATAATTGGTGCCTGGCGAATTCAATTCAAAATGCGTGTTGCCAAGGAACTGAAGGCAACCCTGCCATGAATCTCCGACGGCCGTCCCACTACCGCCACAAGCGTCCCGCTGTTGCAGATTTCCCTTCCAAACATATTGATTGGCCAGATTGTCCGGCTGCGGACGCCGCCCTGGACAATGGGCGAACGAATCTACCGCATTGAATAGGCAGCCTTCGGCACCCGCTTCTGTGTAAGACAACAAAATATTGGTGCCCACCCCATAATTGGCGGGGTAATCCGATCGTATTTTGGCGCTGACAATATGCGGATCCCAGAACGCTGCGAGTGCGCCTGTGGGCGACCATCCGATCGCCAATGTCGTAAACCATAGCGTAATTAGAAACGTATTTCGGACTGTCATCATCGTCTCCTTGTGTCCTACAACACGTCCAACTCAGAATACGCGCCATCGCGAAGCTGTCAATGCGTTTGGTCAAACAGGCATCGTCGAGTGGACTCGCCCGAAGTTGCTCCAAGGAAAACCTCGAAGCGAGATTGGACGTACCGTGCATGCATCGTGGCAGTGAACAGAATGCAGTCTTAAAACGATGCGCTTGCCGTGACAGAATTTGTAGCGGAAATACCGCAGTCAGAACCTACGATCCGGAGGGAGCACGCACCTGATCGAGCCTACGCAATCAAGGCAGCGCTGCCGGAAAACGACATGCGCCGGGTACGGTCATTAGCTTGGCGAAAAAATCGCGTCGCGCAGGCATTTGCCGACTGGTGACTGCCATCGTTCACAGCCTAGGCGAATGTCGGTCAGGCCCCAGACATGAATACGGAAGCTTTGAATCCATACGCCGCATTACGCTGTGGCACGCTGGAGTCTGTTGCTGCGGCCCGTTCAAGCCTTGAAGATATCTGCAACAGGTTTAAGGGCTCCAACCAATGGTCCCATGAACACCTTCGGACTGGCAGAGGCGGCGTCCTTCCTTCGCTGTCACCCGGAAGAGTTGCGGCGCCGCGCAAAAGCCGGTCTCGTTCCCGGCGCGAAAGTCGGTCGCGCGTGGGTATTTCTCGAGGATGATCTTGCCGACTACCTCCGTTCGCTCTATTCTCAGCCTCGGCAAGCGTTGCAAGTGACCCTGAGAAAGGAGATGGAATGTCACTTTGCAAACGCGGCGGACTCTGGTGGATCGACGTCGTTGCCCCTCATGGGGAGCGAATACGCCGAACTGCTGGGACTGCCAACAAAGCCCTAGCGCAGGAGTTTCACGACCGGTTCAAGTCTGAGCTGTGGCGGATCTCGCAGTTGGGGGAGAAACCGCGGCGGACCTGGAACGAAGCGGCAGTGCGGTGGTTGAAGGAGTCAGGCCACAAGGCGACAATCGACCAGGACAAGTCTCATTTGCGCTGGCTCGATGCGCACTTGGGTGGCAAGTACCTGGACGCGATTAGTCGCGCCGTTATCGACCGCATCACCGACGTGAAGCTTGCCGAGGGCGTGAGTAACGCAACAGTCAATCGACCATTGGAAGTGGTGCGGGCGATTCTCAGGAAGTGCGTGAATGACTGGGAATGGCTCGATCGTGCGCCGCAGGTGCGGATGCTGAAGGAGCCCACGCGGCGGGTGCGATTCCTGACCCGCATCGAGGCTCAAAGACTGCTGGCAGCACTACCGGAGCATCTGGCGGCAATGGCCACGTTCAGCCTCGCCACCGGCTTGCGGCGAGCGAACGTGACCGGAATGCAGTGGTCGCAGGTGGATTTGGTGCGGCGGTTGGCGTGGATTCATCCGGATCAGGCGAAGGCGCGGAAGGCGATTGCGGTGCCGCTCAATGCGGAGGCCGTGCTCATCATCCGCAGCCGGATCGGGAACCATGAAACCCACGTGTTCAGTTTTCGCGGGCGGCCGATTCGTCAGGTCAGCACGAAGGCTTGGTACCGCGCGCTGCAACGCGCGGGCATCGAGGACTTCCGCTGGCACGACCTGCGGCACACCTGGGCGAGCTGGCATGTGCAGCATGGCACGCCGCTGCATGCACTGCAGGAGTTGGGCGGATGGGAGAGTCCGGAGATGGTGCGGCGCTATGCGCACTTTTCGGCCGAACATCTGGCCCCGTACGCGGATCGCCTATGCGCTTTGCGGGAAGTGGACGAATCTTACGGCACGTTTACGGCACAAGCCGAAAACGAAAAGGAGTTAGCTGAAGCTAACTTCTTGATTTAGTGGCGCGCCCGGCAGGATTCGAACCCACGACCCCCTGGTTCGTAGCCAGGTACTCTATCCAACTGAGCTACGGGCGCTAAGCCGCTAATTATACACTGGGAAACGGAATCGGCCAGCGCATGAGGCACGCAGCAATCACGGCGCCTTGCCGTCCTTGCGGGACAGCGACGGCCCCGCCGCGCGCTTGCCGCCGCGCAGCAGGATGGCCTTGTAAAGCCACGCGCCGCCCATCCACAAACCGATCGCAGCGAGCGGCCAGCCGATGATCGACGGCCGCCAGATCACCAGCGCAGAAATCGCGAGCGTTGCGAGCGCCATGTAGATGAGTACCGATGCTTCGGCAGGCGCGAGCGGACGCCGATTGGTCAACGCCGCACCGAGCACGCTGCCGACGCTGGCTGCGCCCGCGGCCGCACGCCCGGCGCTGCCGGAATGCGCGCGGCGAACGTCGCGCATCTGCCTGCCGACATTACGCACGCGAAGCTGCCGTGTCAGCACGATTTCGGTGGCTGACTCGAGGTCGCGTTCGTACTGTGCCGCCATTTGCGCGGCGAAGGGAGCATTCTCGATCGACACATCGAGCTCGTAGTTGCCCATCCAGCTCGCGAGATTGAGATTCGTCGAACCGATGCGTGACCAATAGTCGTCGGATACGGCGCTCTTCGCATGCAGCATCGTTCCCTTCCATTCGAACACGCGCACGCCGGCTTCGATCAGCCCGCGGTAGCTCGCGCGCGACAGCGGCCGCAACGCCGGAATGTCGCTGACGCCGGGCACCAGCAGGCGCACGTCGACGCCGTCCGCGGCAGCCGCCGCGAGTGCCTGCACATACGCCGATGTTCCGACGAAATACGCGTCGGTCAACCAAAGGTACCGACGGGCGATCGAGGCAATCACCAAGTCGAGGCGGTAGGTTCCCGTGTGGTTGGGCACACCTTCGACAACCCGCGCCGCGATGTTTCCGGAGGCATGGGAGATCGGCGCAATCGCTGGCAGCGTGGGATCTTCGCCGCACGAGCGCCATACGTCGTCGAATGCGCGCGCGACACCCGCTGCCGCGGGACCGTCGATCTCGATACCGGTGTCGCGCCACGGCTGCATCTTTTTCCGGGGATTGCCGTTCCATTTGTCGCTGACGCAAAGGCCGCTGACAAATCCGATGCGGCCATCGACGGTGATCGTCTTGCGATGATTGCGTGTGATCCACCCCAGTGGATCAATCAGGCTCGGCGGGTTGAACACTCGCACGTGTACACCTGCCCCGCGCAACAGGTTGAACAGGCGCGTCGCCGAATGCGATCCCATCCAGTCGAACAACGCATGGACGTTGACCCCTGCGCGCGCACGTTCAGCCAGCGCATCGGCGAACTGCGCGCCCGAGTGGTCGTCGGCGATGATATAGGTCTCGAAGCGGATCGACTCCTTCGCCGCTGCAATCGCGGCCAGCCACGCCGGATAGTTCTCGCGCGAGTCCAGCAGAAGCCGGATATTGTTGCCGGGAATCGACAACGCGCCAGTCGCGCGCGCGAACGCACGCTCGGCGACCTCGGCCGTCGTGGAGCTTTCGCGTCGGAGGGCGGTGCGTGTGGTCACGGCGTGCGACGCAGCGCGTTGAACAGGCGCCGCATCGGGCATATCGTCTGCATGGTATCGGTTGAAGTCTACCGCATGGTCAACGCGCGCCGCGCGCATCAGCTACTTCGTTGTTGTAGGAAAGCACCGACGCAGCGTCGCGGCCTTTGCCAACACGTCCCTGATGCCGTGCCCGCTATGCTGACGGGTCATGGCTGCCGACGCTATTTCTCGACACTTCTCACTTCCAGGGCTGCTGCGGCAGGCATACGTCGACTGGCGCGCCGACCATGCGCAGAGCATGGGCGCCGCGCTTGCGTTCTACACGATCTTTTCGATGGCGCCGATCATCGTCATCGCCATTGCGGTCGCCGGTCTGGTGTTCAACGAGCAGGCGGTTAGGGGCGAAGTGTTCACGCAGTTACGCAGCGTGATCGGCGACGCCGGTGCCACAATGATCCAGCAGCTCGTCGTCAGCGCCAGCAGTCCGCGAGCGAGCTGGACCACCACCATCGTTGGCATCGTGACGATGCTGATCGCCGCGACCACCGTTTTCGCCGAGCTGCAGAACGACCTCGATCGCATCTGGAAGGCGCCTCCGATCACGCACAGCAGCGTGATCGCCATGATCCGCACGCGAATGCGCTCGTTCGGACTGGTGCTGGGCATCGGCTTCCTGATGCTCGCATCGCTGGTACTGACCACCCTGTTCAGCCTTGTCGGGCGATGGTGGGCTGGATCGCTCGGCGGCTGGTCGCACATCGTGCCGCTGGTCGACCTCGTGGCGACGCTGGTGCTGTCGTGGGGCCTCTTCGCACTGGTCTACAAGCTGCTGCCTTCCTGCAAGGTCACCTGGATGGATGTGTGGATCGGTGCGTTCGCAACATCGCTGCTGTTCACACTGGGCAAGGTCGCCATCGGCATCTACCTGGCGCGCAGCAACGTCACGGCGATGTTCGGTGCGGCGGGGTCGATCGCGCTGGTGCTCTTGTGGCTGTACTACGCGGCGCAGGTGTTCCTGCTTGGCGCAGAGTTCACCCATGTGTACGCCATGTCGCACGGGTCGATGGCGCGCGACGCCACCGAGGATGCGCCACAGCAGCCTCACCGCGCGGCGGTGTTGGTGCCCGGCTTGACCGAGTAACGCAGCCTTTTCGCCGACGTCGCGATCGGAGCGCTGATGATGCGCTTCAGTTCGCCACGCAGGAACTGCCCGCTGGGGACCCGCCTCCCATCAGGATAGAGTACGAAATACGTGTGCCCGCTCTGCGTCGCCGACGCGATGTATTCGATGAATTGATCGGCCGTTTTCACACGTCCGCCGGCGAATCGCAACTTGGTGCGCAGCATCTGCGCGGCTTCGCGCGACGAATGAATGCTGCCCAGCCTGATGAACTTGAGCTCGCGATGCGCTTCGACGTCATTGAGCAATGCGTCTATTTTTTGCTGTTCGCTCATCACCGCGGCCCGAACCGGCGCCATGCAGACAGACAGCGTGAGCACCAACGACATAACGGCGGCGACAACTTGCCATCGCCTCATCCGCATGAAAGGTTGGTGCAACGCACTGAGCGTCATGGCGTCTCCGAGGTTGCTGCGCGTTCCGGCTGCGATCCGGCAGCGTTGACTACAATGGTTTTCGCGCTTGCCTGCCTCGGCGCGGACATTGAATCACCGGAAAAGCGGGCCCGGCGGCGCCAGCGGATCGAAGTTCACCCAATCGCCGCCGCGAATGTCACCGGCGCTGCGCTCGATTTCCGTGCCGCCCGACTCACGCAGAAGCTGCGCCGCCCGTGACTGGCGGGTGGAGTCCGTCGCAGCCACCGCGATCAACAGCCCTGCCTCGCGAATTTTCGGGACCGGTGCTTCCTGAGAACTGCCGCCTGCGCCACCGTTACGGTGCATGTTGTCCAGCGCGCCAGACAGCGATCCGACATACGCGCCCGCTGCGGCGCCCGCCAACGC